>Ga0209589_1009138_pt1 | contig 15112 bp, 8 predicted proteins | sample CowpeawhiteBW_FD_187525 | JGI IMG/M metagenome (GOLD analysis project Ga0209589, IMG submission 187525) | Root nodule microbial communities of legume samples collected from California USA - Cow pea white BW (SPAdes) (version 2) | ecosystem: Host-associated > Plants > Roots > Nodule | place: USA... | reverse complement strand
TTATATTATATTATAAAATAATTTTTTTTTTTTTTTTGTTTTCTTTCTTGATATTCTCAATAAACAAGGCATGTGGGTGTTGTCTTCACCAACAAATCAACTTGTTTATATGGTTCAGTGGTGGTTTTCACCTTAGAGTTTCTGACCTTGATTTGCTTATTCTGAATATTATAAAATAAAAGTACTGGATACGATAATATCATTCTTTATTTGCATCTGGGTAAGTGAATATCTGAATTTTATAACCCAAATTGCTGATTGTACCATATGGCTTGTTCCTGTTGGGTGCTTGAAAGTAGTCTTCTGGGGGTGTTTCTGTTTTCTTCAGGAATAGGAATGGTTTGATTTTAACTTTTTAAGACCAAAGATTCTGGTCTTTATTCTTGCCTCATCATGTGCTGCTGATGAAATATGGTTGGCACATGACAGGTGCTGAGTTCTGATGCTGCTTTAAACTGAAGAACTTTCAGGATTTTTGTCACAGATGGAGGTGATGTGGGTCACAAGCCACGGAAGAATTTTTGTGGGAAGGGTGTTGTTTCTCTTGGTTTTGTTCTTGTGGATTCCGACGCAGGTAGTGGTGGGAAGGACAAGAACTACTGTCACAAACTCTTCTACTTCTTCTTCGACACCAAGAGTTTTGAGAGTTGGAGCACTGTTCAGTCTCGATTCTGTAATTGGAAGATCGGCTGAACCTGCACTTGTGGCTGCTTTCGAAGATGTTAATGCTGATTCAAGCATTCTCCCTGGCATTAAACTCGAAGCTGCTTTGCATGATACAAATTGCAGTGGCTTTGCTGGAACAATGGAAGGTACTTGTCAAAACTTGAATTTGAGGCCTTCTTTGTTAAGAGTTTATTTATTTTCAAATTTAAACTTCTTGATTTTGCCGATAACCTTCACGTGGTAGGTTTCATTCTGTGTATGATCATGCTCAATAATTTAACTCTTTGATTTGTCATGTCTGAGAATCTTTCATTTCAAGATTATCATTCAGTTTCTTTCACATTAACTTCGGTTCTTATCAATCTTGCTAAATCATGTTTACAAATGAAACTAAGAACAAGAAGATAACACGAATCAAAAAGATCTTGATTCCCGTTCACATTACGCCATTTGCATAGATAATGGGACATAATTCCGAGAAGAATTTCTGGAAGTGTGTGGAAAAGGAGTGAACAAGCTTGATTGATATTTCATGATAATTTATGCAGCATTGCAGTTGATGGAGGATGAAGTGATTGCTGCAATTGGTCCACAGTCCTCAGGAATAGCCCATGTCATCTCTCATGTGGTCAATGAACTCCATGTCCCTCTTATTTCATTTGGGGCAACAGACCCTTCTCTATCTTCCCTTCAGTACCCATATTTTGTTCGCAGCACCCAAAGTGACTATTATCAGATGTATGCAATTGCAGCTTTGGTTGATTACTACAGATGGAGGGAGATAATAGCCATTTATGTAGATGATGATAATGGAAGAAATGGAATTTCAGTACTTGGAGATGCTCTGTCAAAAAAACGTGCCAAGATCTCTTACAAGGCTCCATTCCCTCCTGGGGCACCCAGAAAAGACATCAGTGACTTGTTAAATGGAGTTAACCTAATGGAGTCAAGGGTCTTCGTTTTGCATGTTAATCCTGAAACTGGTTTGAGCATTTTTTCCATTGCTCAGAAGCTAGGAATGATGGGCAGTGGCTATGTATGGATTGCAACAGATTCACTTGCTTCAGCTCTTGATTCATCAGAGCCAGTTGATCCTAAGATATTGAATCTCCTACAAGGGGTTTTGGCTTTACGTCATCACACTCCTGATACTAATGAAAAGAAGAATTTTCTCTCCAGAATGAAGAGACTAAGAAACAAGGAGACTCCAAGCTTCAATTCCTATGCACTGTATGCATATGATACAGTTTGGCTAGTAGCCCATGCTCTTGATGCTTTTTTGAAAGAAGGTGGTGTGGTATCTTTCTCCTCTGACCCTAAGTTAAGCGACACAAATGGAAGCACACTGCATTTAGAATCACTTCATGTTTTTGATGAAGGCCCTACTTTTCTGCAGACAATTTTGGGAACCAACTTCACTGGTCTGACAGGACTAGTTCAGTTTGATAATGAAAGGAATAGAATTCGTCCAGCATATGATATCTTGAACATTGGTGGGTCTGGAATGCGCAGAATTGGTTATTGGTCTAATTACTCAGGTCTCTCAGTTGTGGCACCAGAAATTCTGTATAAGAAGCCACCAAACACTTCAACAAGCAGCCAGCAACTATATGGTGTTATTTGGCCTGGAGAAACTGCAGCTAAACCAAGGGGATGGGTGTTTCCCAACAATGGAAAGCCACTGAGAATTGCAGTGCCTAACCGAGTAAGCTACTTGGAGTTTGTTTCTAAAGACAAGAACCCCCCTGGTGTAAGAGGCTATTGCATTGATGTATTTGAAGCTGCCATAAACTTGTTGCCTTATCCTGTCCCGCGAGAATACATATTATTTGGACCTGGTGATAGAAATCCTAGCTACGATGACATTTCTAGTCAAGTTGCACTAAATGTAAGGTTCTAAACGAATTTGAATTCTCTGTTGACTCGTTCTAAACATACTTTGCAGCCTAATAGGCTATAACATGGCTTCCAATTGTCTATGGTTTTTCCATGTAGTATCTAGATTGTAGAATACAGTTTTGTGCTCCAATTAGCTATGTTAATTTGGCCTTTTGCTTCTTTTTACTTCTTCAGAACTATGATGCAGCTGTTGGTGATGTTACAATTGTTCCCAACAGGACAAGGTTTTTGGATTTTACACAACCTTACATAGAATCAGGTCTGGTTGTTGTTGTTCCTGTCAAGGAGATCAAATCAAGTCCTTGGTCTTTCCTCAAGCCCTTCACTGCTCAAATGTGGTGTGTTACTGGTGCTTTTTTTATCCTTGTGGGAACCGTTGTATGGATTCTTGAGCACAGGCACAATCCGGAGTTCCGTGGTAGACCAAAGAAACAACTCATGACAGTCTTCTGGTTAGTATATTCTGACCATTTCATGGCCTTTAGCTCAATCTTTTGGAATATGACACAGGTTTTGTATAACATGCTGCAACCACTGAATAGGGTTATAGGGGAGTGTTTGTAAGTTAGAATAAATGTGTCTCTTTCTGAATTTCCAACTCTCACATAGCATGCATAGTACTAGGAGATGGCTTACTTTAACATTTGCTGAGATAAAGCTCCTCTTTTGCAGGTTTAGTTTCTCAACAATGTTTTTCTCACACAGTACGTGCCCACAGATTCTCATTCAATTCTGGGTTGTTACAGTCCTTATTTTGTGACTTACTTTTCCTGTTTTGAGTTGGTGCAGGAGAGAACACAGTGAGTGGTCTTGGGAGATTGGTCCTAATCATATGGCTTTTTGTGGTGCTAATTATCAATTCAAGCTACACAGCTAGCTTAACATCCATCCTCACAGTGCAGCAACTTTCATCACAGATTGAAGGAATTGACAGCTTGATTTCAAGCAATCAACCCATTGGAATTCAAGAAGGCTCATTTGCACGCAAGTATTTGACAGAAGAACTCAACATACAACCATCAAGGATAGTTACATTGAAAAATATGGAGGCATATATTGATGCTCTTGAGCGTGGACCAAAAGATGGAGGAGTTGTGGCTGTTGTTGATGAGCTTCCTTACATTGAAATCTTAATGTCAAATACAAACTGCAAGTTCAGAACCGTTGGGCAGGAGTTCACTAAAAGTGGTTGGGGATTTGTAAGTATCTTTCTTATCAAGTCTAAGGTTTACATTTGTATATATTCCAAATAAGATCATGTTAGACATCACTATGAACTTTAACATCTATGAACTTTAACATCTCAGTTATGCTGACACCCCAAAGTCTATCAATAAAAACATTCATAGATATTCATCAATAAACTCATTTTTTCTGTGAGAAGAATATGGAGAATAGAATACTCTTACTATGAGTATTCAAGTCTTTGTTTATACCTTACACAAAACTAATATTCATCTCTTATTTGATAATACCCTGATGATGATGATAGGCATTCCAGAGGGACTCTCCCCTTGCTGTTGACATGTCAACTGCAATTCTTCAACTCTCAGAGAATGGTGACCTGCAAAAAATCCATGACAAATGGCTCTTGAAACAGGATTGTTCTACGCAAGAAAATGATGTTGATTTAAACAAACTATCTCTGAGTAGCTTCTGGGGTCTGTTTCTTATATGTGGCATTGCATGTCTCCTTGCTTTGACTGCATTCTTCATTAGAGTGCTATGTCAGTACACAAAATTCAGCCCAGAATCTGAGCAACATGATGAGGAAACTTCACCAGACAGGCCTAAAGGTAAAGGGCCTTTTGGAAGCAATACTAGCTTCAGAGACTTGATTTATTTTGTGGATAAGAAAGAAAAAGAAATCAAAGAGATACTTAAGCAGAAGAGTAAGAAAAGAAGACGCAGTCTGAGCTTAGATGGCCAATCTTCTTCATCCGCCTAAGTATCCATGTATATTTTTGTAGCCCTTCTTTTACTTTTCTTGTTTAGGCCATACCATAATAACAGTAGTAGTGACACAAATTTGTCAGCATTGAAATATTTTCATTTCTATCTTCTTGGATAGGTAACAATCACGGTCTACTTCGGGCCAATATACACTAGATTTAGACAAATCTACCTTCATACAGAACTGTTAAGTCTCCAACTTGTTCATGAATAAAAGGTTTTCATGCAGAGAACATCCTCAATACGATTATCATTTTATAAAGTTACTTTTATCAATGAGAAGGGTTTAAGAGTAGTATTATTGGTCGAGAATTGAAGTATGAATCTACGGTAAAAATGAGAAAGTTAAACAATTTAAATATGAATTTACATATTCATCGCATTTATATTTTTAACAAAAGTATGTTTTCTATTGAAGAAAACAAATGCAGCCAATTCAAGTTTAATTATATATCTTATGCCTCCCATGGGTATATTTTGTAGGGGAATCTTTGTACCGTACCAACCAAGTTTACATTACCTAGGTTTAAGGTTTTCTTTGTGAATAGAAATTGTCCTTTACTTAGTTGACCTATCGAATAGAGATTTTCCAAGAGTTAGCTCCCACTTCTTCAATTATTCTATTGAAAAATGAAGTTAAACTAATCACAAAATTCTTAGATTCACACACTTGCAAAACTTTTTATAATGTTTTTACACGCACTGAATAAATGATACACAATGTGGAGCCCATAGCTTATAGTCGTAAAACTGAAAATGATTCGTCAAATCATTGTGGTCGTCATTTCACATGTTTCCCGTGGGAACGAGTTAAATGGACTTGGAAAAACGAGTTAATACAATAGTGTGATTATCATTCGGTTCATTTATAAAAATAGTGTAATTTGTTGGACAATTTATACAAAAAAAAGGTAAATTTTAAAAAAATACTAATCTAAATATATCGTGTTTGCATGCATGAATATTCTCAAAGTCTTTGATAATGTTTTTAATTTTTTATTAAAATTTTGCTTAGTTAAATTGTGCTTAAAAACATATTTTTAATTTTTTTTTATTTGTGAAATTGATTTTTTCCTGGCTGGGTGACATTTAGTGATTTCTTTTTAATTGAAATGTTTTTTAATGATTTTATTGAAAAAATGATAACAAACCAATTTAAAAAAATAAAACTCACATGAATATAAATATAAACATTTATAGCTCTAGTTGCGTGTATTTTTTTAATATGACTGAATTAACATCTAAATGTTTGAGAATACAATGCAAATTAAAGAATAAATAAATAAAGCAGGACAGAAAAATTATTTCTAATGAGCACTCTTTAATTTAAAAAGTATTAAAATAAAAGAAATACATGATAGATTAATGTAAATCTAGTGTCTTAAAATTGTGTATTTTTATAAATATTAAACAACTCTCGCAAATAATTTTACCTCCTTTCTAATTTTCAAAACTTCACATTCATAACATGTATTAAAAAAATTGTAAACAAGTTTTGGTGAATCATTTCAGAAGCTCCCTAGGTCCTTAAAACTTTAATTCATTATTGAACTACTTTTTCAAAAAACTGTTACTACTATAAATTTTAAACTCAAAAAAAATCTTAAAAGTATTACTGCATTAAGATATTCAAGAAAAAAACTTAATTGTTCATGATAATCCTCTTGGAAGAAAAATTTCTAGGATGATATGGTCCCTACAAAGTGTTTTACAATGAACTAATTTAGATTATATTGAAAAGGCTAGTTTTTGGATAAATTTAAAAAATAAAAAAGTATTGTTGACTATACAAAGCTGTAGATAACAAATTGACGTACAATCATTTCAAAAGGAAACATATTCCTGTTATCATGCATGTGGGGCAGTCATGAATGGATGATTCCTTGTTTAGCTTTTCATTCTTATTTTGGTTTCTTAGTTTGAATGTATAGGTTAAATGAATATCAGTCAATCTCTTCACATGTTTTTCTTCCTCCCCATTTTCTTCCCTCCTTTCATCTCTTGTTATGTTGCTATCAAATTCTATTACATTGAAAACTAAAACCAATCGATTATCATGGAAATTATTCAAAAATGCAACTAGCCATGATTTCTTAAGTAATAAGGCATAGGAAGTCTGTTTTAATGTAAGAAACAAAAACAATTTAGTTACATATTTCCTTCTCATAAAACATCCACAAGGAGGGAAATTTTGAAACCACTACTGATCAGGTTTCACAGGATTCGCCTCTTTCTTTGGAGGATCAAAATCTAGATAAGTATATGGTTCTGTTGGTTCCTCACTGCAATAGCCACAAAATAAATGTCACACGGTTAACAAGGTCATAGAAAAACTTGTATGGGGAAAGGAAAGCCATGAAAATAACAATAATCTTCACTGTAGAGCCACCCCAAGCAGTAGTTGATTTAATCCTTACAAGTACAAACCCTTTCCTATTCGATAATCATACTCAAACGCTTATTATCTCTTTCATCATATATTTTACCCCATTTTCTTCTTATCTCCTTCTTTTCATTCGTATGACATGTAATTCTTGTTAGATTATTTTAATATAATATTGGCTCATGTAATTTATAGGATAACTTTAGTGTAAAAGTGATAATTATTAGATTATAAATGTACTAAAGTTATGAAAATTATCTTAGAGTTATTAAAATCAATTCTCTCTCTTCTCACTTCATTAAAGGTATTATGGTACTTGAATAAATATTTAAAAAATGCTACCTAGAAGTTACATTCCAGTTCTTCGGTTAATGATAAAGGCTAAGTTCCAGAATAACGGACAAAAATTAACTTGACTGAAAACATCTTACTAGGCACATTAAACATCCATGAAGAGATCTTTTACAATGGATCTAAGTAAGTTCTTGAATTCTTCTATCGATAAGATTTTGTGAGAATCATAGATCCTAAGGTCATTATGAAATAGTAGTTTCTTGAATTGTATGAAACTACATTACATTGGTGTCTTTAAATAAAGAAAAAACATTTGTGTCCAATCTTAAACTACATTATCCAATTTTGCAACAGAAACTAAATTTGTAGCACATGCAGGTACAAAGAGACACCCTTCCAAATATATATGACATCCAGTATCCAAGATCAATTTGTATGTCCCAATACCTTATGGCTAGAATTCCGCTACTGTATTCCTGAGTTGCAATTCCAATTGGAATTGAATTGGAAGGTGAATTGCAATAAGAATTGAAAAAACGTGTCCACTGTTACGTAAAAGGGTCACTGTCAATCATGACCATTTGTTTTTAATGACATTGCTACCTTTTTTTATATATATTTGGTTATGGAAAATTGTATTAGTGTAGGGATTAATTGTATGATAGATTTGTAATCACCAAAGTGATCAAATCTTTATGCTTTAATTAATTTCAAAGTAGAAATGGTTTTATTTTAATTACCCATAGAATGGATGTAATTATAAATAATTAGTCTATGGGTTAATTGAAATAAAATCATCTCTACTTTAGAATTAATTAAAACATAAAGATTGATCACTTTTGGAGATTACAAATCTATCATACAATTAATTTCTAAATTAATACAAAATTTCATAACCATATATATATATATATATATATATATATATATATATATATATAGAGAGAGAGAGAGAGAGAGAGAGAGAGAAGTATAGCAATGTCATTAAAGTTAAATGGTCATGATTGACCGTGTCACTTTTAGGTAACAGAGAAACACTTTCAATTCTTATTGGAATTCACCTTCACGAATACAGTAGCGGAAGTTGCAGCAGAATGCAATCCACAAAATATCATAATTTTAAAATTAAGGTTTCTATAATATGGGGAAAATTCCAATTCAATTCAAGAAACTACTCTATTTCCTGTGACCTTAGGATCTATTATTCTCACAAAATTACATCGTTAGAAGGATGTTTCCTTCTGTAAAGTTACTTGCTTTTTTTCATAGGAATGTAATCTCTCTCGTTCACGAAAGCACTGTAATGTAACTCCTAGATAGCCTTTTGAAACATTTATTAAAGTACCATAATATCCTTAATGAAATGAGAAGAGAGAGAATTAATTTTAATAACTCTAAAATAATTCCCATAACTTTAATACATTTATAATCTAATAATCATCACATTAGAAACCTTTACGTTAAAGTTATTCTATAAATTAGATGAGTCAACTTGACTCTGATACCAATTTTATGATGTAATGTCATACATTGCAATTCAATTCAAGAAACTACTCTATTTGACAGGGACAGGGACAGTAAGATCTATGATTCTCACAAAATTACATCGTTAGAAGGGTTCAAATCTATATGACATCAAGTATCCAAGATCAATCTATATTCTTCATTTTCCTTTTTCCCTATTTCCCATCAACCTACATAAACAGAAACACCCCCAAACTGGGATGAAATACTCTCTCCTATCAAAGCCTCCCCATGTTTCAAGTACTGGTGTTGCTAATAATATAATAATTCATACAGGAACATGGAAAGGATCAAATTCCTTGCAAGAATCTCTAGGGGATCAAGTTAATCTAACGAATCTAATAAGTAACTCTTTTTGTAACTGTTAGATTAAGAGAAAGTGAAAATGAGAATGATTAGTAACTTTACTAGAACTACTCTTGAAGTAATATATATTCAACATCAAACAACCATAGGTTTTGAAATAATGGTTACTGAGAATGCAACTTATCTCCCAAGTATATATGCCAGTCACTTTATGGACACTTTAAAAATTCCTAGTTGTGTTTAATCATTTTATTTTTATGTTTAAAATTTGTATACAATTTCAGAAGAGAATATCACAATAATGAAACAAAATGATGAATTATAAGGAAAACTGCACTTATATCTCCTAAAGTTTTCTCAACTAATGATCATTTTACATTGAGCATTCACTTCTTCTTTGTAGGCACACTCCCTGCAAGATCATATACTCCATTAACGGAAGGTACTTACTCAAAGACTTCTTTTACAACTCATCATCCCACAATTCAAGAGAAGATAAAAGAAGCTGTACATTACAGATGCAGAGCTATGTTGTGCATTCCTGGATTCTCAAGAGTTCTGCTAGTATTACAATTTGCAAGTAATGCCTTTGCTCTTTCTTTACATTCCATTAATTTCTCTATTCATAGCATGTTTTTTATGATATTTGGAGGATGGTCATTCATATGTTCTGGTGCTATCTCAGGGGAAACAAGTGTTTTAAAAAATTAGGGGGGTATGATTATTATTTAGGAAAACTTAACAAAAGGGTCAATGTATTTTCCCTAAACTATTTTATTATGCTTAAAACAATTCCACCTCACTTCTAAACCACAGATTCTCTCTTCTGTATTTTATACAAAGTTTTACATCTACGTTATGTCTAATATAATGTATCATATTTCCCTATCCCATATTGTGTCATACCCATATCCCTTGTCACATTTGTGCTTCCCAAATTATATCCACCCACAACAATATCTCGATCGAAGCTCAATTCATAAAATGAAATTATCTTAAAACAAGAGAGTAGATATAATTGCAAGGTAGATGATAATCTGACCCAGGTTTTGAACGCATGCACTGCCAGAAGAGCTTGAAAGGTCCCGGAACAGTCTTGAATGGGTTTCCCTCAAAGCAAGCCTACAAAATTCACCACCTTTATTCAGGACCTATAGATCATAACAATAATAACAATAACAGAAAGAATGTTCCAATTAAACAAACGAAAAACAAGATAAAGTGAGCACAGATCCCGAATCACATGAACAGATCCATGATGAGTAGGGAAAGTAAAATTGAAAAGGGAAAAGGGGAAAAAGCTAAACCTGGATAACATCCTCAACACGGTCGTTGCAACGGTGAGCTTTGGGTTCAGGATGATTGTCTCCGGTGATTCCCCATGGACTCTCTCTCCTCGGCACCGGCCTTGATTCGTTGCTCATCTTTCCTCTGTTCTTCTTCTCTCCTTCACTTTTGGGGCAAACGCTGTTAGAACAATGAAAAAGAAAACCCTATTCTTTTCTTCTTCAAACTCGCCGTAACTCAGTAATAATTTTTCACTAAGAAATAGTCTCTGCTGCATTCATATGCAAAGAAAATTACAAACTCGCCGTAACTCAGAAATAATTTTTCACTATTAAAATGTTAAATTAAATATATTTTTTTTTAATCGAAGAGACCATCAATGTTTGACAGAAAGTTTATAGTGTATTTAAAAAAATAAAGTTTACAAAGCAAATTATTTTAAGAATTAAAAATATTTTATCGCAAAATATGTTTATTTGAATAAAAAGTTAAAAAATGAAATTTTAGAAATTTAACTATTTAAGATTGGACAATTTAAAAATCAACCTAACAAATAAAATTTTAAAATTCTTCATAATATATTTTTCTTAAATTTCTGTATTCTTTTAATTTTATTATTAATTTAGCTTGACTGCAACTGAAACATTATTGAATTAGCATAAATTGAACATCACCAGTTGGACATTGTTTTACAACTAATATTGGCTTTAGTTGGACATGAAATATTATGTTTCTTAACATTTTTTTATTAATATCAGCTGTACTTTTTATTTGATGCCAAATACAATTTTTATTAATATAAATTAAGATTATTTTCAATTTATGTTAATCAAGCTTTTTCTATAATGTTTGTAAAGATGTTTGTAGGGTCATTTTCTTGCAACGACATTTAATTTTGTTCTTATCAACGTTCACGAAGTGAGACTATATTGTTAACTGATGTAAGTAAGAATTTCTTTTAGATGATGTTAATACAATTTACATCTTATTTATTAATATAATCCAAGATTATTTCTTAACCGGTATTAATTAGATGTTTTTCAATTAATATTGATGAACTAATTTTAGTTATGTGAATCAAATATTTTTAATTGAAATTTATTTTGTTTATTTTTTTCATGTCTGCGATAATTGTTTTTCTAAAGTTTTTTTAGTGTCATATAGGATAACTTTTTGCCAAACAATTGACAAAATAAATTTTTAACCAAAAATTTAAAAATAAAAGCAAAATAATTGTAGATAAAATCAACCAAAGATAACCAAATAATCAAGATAATTATGAGAATATTTATAATAGTTTCGACTAGGAATGACAACGGGTCGGATCGGACAGGGATAGTGCCTACCCACAACCCGACCCGCCAAAAAAAAATTCATCCACTACCCATCCATTTACCTGTCGAGTATCCGCTTAAAAAATATCCGTGAATATTTTTAAAACCCGCGGATACCCGTGGATACCCGATACCCGCAAATATTTAAAAAATATATATTTTATAAAAAATTTAATATAAAATTATAAAATTAAATTATAAATTAAATTAAATTTTAATTATAATTAAATTTGACATAATAAAATATATTGTTAATTTTAATTTTAATTAAATTTAACTTAATAAAATATAAATTAAATTTTAATTTTAATTTTTTTGCGGGTAACGAGTACCCGTGGGTACAGGTAGTATGATATCCGTAGCCGACCTGTTTATAAACAGGTATTAAAATACCTACGGATAGTAACTATCCACCGCAAATTTTATCCACGGATATTTTTGTCATCTCTAATTTCAACTCAAAGAAAAATACATTCCGTAATAGAGTTTCAATATGTATTTATAACATTCTGCAAATTAAAGTATAGAACCTCCACCAACACCTAAAATTATCTTTTAGTTCGGAAAGGTTACAATTATATTTCCAAAATCTAAAGCAACATTCAGAAATACGTTTCCACATAAACTAGTTTATAGAAAGAACACAGAAAACAAAAATGAACATAACGGGGGAAGAAAGCGTATCATTAAAATGGGAGGTGGGAAAAGTAAAACCCCTTTCAAAGTCGATCTGAAGCCCAACACAAGTCCATGGCAAATAAAAATATAAAAAAGACTAGCCCATAAGTATTTTTAGAACAGTAGTTAAATAATTTAAAAAGATATTCAACAAGCATAATATATATATATATATATATATATATATATATATATATATATTGGTAAGTTGACGCATCTTTTCTGTTTTTTTTTTACTTAATTAAAGTTTGTATTATAAGAAATTAATAAACACATCTCATGATCTGTCCATATCGTTACAATTTGTTGATTAATTGCTCTAACTATGAAACTACTAGTTCATCTTGAATTAGAGATATTTCTGATTTAATGAGTAACTTAGACAAATTGTTTAATTATGTTTTAGTATAAGGTGCAAGCCAAAGTGGGTAAAGGAAATAGACATTTGACTTCAATTCAGTATGATAGAAAATATTTCTACAGTGAACTGGTCTACTTCAATGTCCTCAACTTGATGTTAGTTAAAAAAAAATATGTAGAATGCTTTTTAACAGTTGTTCCTCTTATAGGTCGAATAATAACTTCATCCTACAGTTTCTTCAGTCCAATGTCTGTTTTTGAGTTTCTATATCAGTTTTTTATATATGTCGATTATCTGCAAAAGGTATTTTTTATAAAATGCATATCAAAGAAGAAAAATAAAGTCGCTTAAATGGAGTTGTAGGCCTTTTTCAAAATCTTCTTTCCTTTATTTAATTATCTTGATATTTACTGTAACAATAAGTAACTTTAGAAAATATACGTTATTAAATAGAGGAGCTTTTTCCATTGTATGTTATGTTTCACAAAACATTGTATAATTGAAACCCTAGGAGTCAGTCAGAAGTGTTTTTCCGTAGATTGATCCTTAAACATTTCTTTAAAAATAAATTAAAACACAACACAGATAAAAATAAGATAAGAAAAAAAAAAACACAGGAGATGAGTTGACAAATTGGAAGAAACATTGAATTGAAAATCTTAGAAAGGGTCAAACACGTGTAGTGATAATTGAACCACTACACTAAAGGTGCAAGCTTCCCAATTACTAGCTATAGTGTTGTTGGTGCTTGAGCTGAAACACAAATAATAACAACTGAAGAAAGAACATGAGAGCTTATCCCAGAACTACAACCTAATAATATCAAACGAAAAAGACTAACTATAAATACGCAGTCTTGGAAGGTGCAGACAGAAAAGTATATGGTCTTCATTGATTTTTAAGCTCTTATAGCATTTACTATTTCCATGGAAGTCAATTCCCGAACCTTAATCCTCTCCTTTTCAGTGTTAAGAAAGGATCATGCAAGGTGCGCTCTTGACTTCTCATCTTTTTTTTTTTTTATAAGCCGAAGTTTCCAACACCTTCCCATTTCTCCAAAATGCACTGCACCTCTTTATCCTTTTTCTAAACTGCATCCAACTTAACAAATACAGAAAAGTGCAGTTAGAACAACCTCGGAATATTTGTCACAACTGTATGGATGTTTTTTACAGGAGTGTTGGTTTTGTTCTTACCTAGGCTTAGGTCAAGCAACTTCACCAGACAAAGCAGCCTTAATTCTCTCCACAGTGCAGGCAATGAGATTGTTAACGGTGGCAACAGATCCAAGAGAGAGTTTTGCAGTTGGAACTGAATCAACCAAGATTTGGAAGGCCACAGTCAAAAGAGATCCACCATGTCCAGTGTCACCTATGCTTCCTCCATGTGCAGTGGTCCCATCTGGGAGAATAGCAAATCCAGAAGGAAGAAGCGCCACGTAATCAGGGTCTCCTCCGTTCAAAACCACGTTCATTGCCACTATATCTACCGGAGCATAGATCACAAATGAACCCGTAGAGTCTGCGCAACTCTCTTGCAATATCAACATGTTACTCTGGCTTGAATTCGCACTCTGCAACACAACATCGTTAACATATATGACATAGGTTGCTTCAATCTTCAATTTGTTTGACTAGAGATGAAAGAGAAAAGTTTCATGAAATCGATGAATAGTAAATGTGACTCTTACGCATGATAAACTTACATTCACGCGAAGTAGAGAGACACAGTTTCCAGTGTCTCGTCCATTGGCAATGTGTGCCATTTCTTGGACAACTCCTCCATTTGAAAGAATATCCCACTGTTTTCAAGGATGAAAAAGTTAGATGAATAATAAAATAAACAAATATCAGTGAGATGAAAAGATAATTAATATTAATCCAAATACTAACTATTCATAGATGTTATTATGATTATGTTTAAAGAATTTATCAGCACCTATTTTCTCTTGGTATTTAATTTTTTTATTAACAAGAACAAATCTATTCATTAATATTTATAAAAAAATGTACAGATTCGTGTACAGTTGAATAAACTAGAAAAACTGCTATAAATCTAATAAAGTTTATGTAGTTCCTTCATGTGCAAAATAACATTTAAAATTTATATTTTCCTTTAAATATCATTTGAATGACATTTTTTATTTTTAAATATATGTATTACTTTTCTAATTGAAAAAAAAAATTCAAGAATTTCGTATCATTTTGTTTATTTTATGTCACTTCTGATTTTATTATTTTTAGAAAATCTCCAATTAATATTTTTACTAACTTATTTTCTATAATTTAATAAAAATGAAGACATTTCATGCCATATGACAATTGAGCAAAAGCAATATTTATAAGATAGGAATGTTTTGGAGAAATAATATTTAATATATATATATATATATATATATATATATATATATATATATATAACACAAAA
>Ga0209589_1009133_pt1 | contig 15117 bp, 11 predicted proteins | sample CowpeawhiteBW_FD_187525 | JGI IMG/M metagenome (GOLD analysis project Ga0209589, IMG submission 187525) | Root nodule microbial communities of legume samples collected from California USA - Cow pea white BW (SPAdes) (version 2) | ecosystem: Host-associated > Plants > Roots > Nodule | place: USA... | reverse complement strand
TTATCAAATATCAAACTGCATGCTTACAAAAAGAGGAAGAATTGGAGATAAAGAGCATTAACATATACTGTACCTGTGGTCTAGGTGTTCCCGCATTGAAAAGAGTTGGAGATGCATGAGTGAACCACCGTTGAGACATCAAGTGATAAGTTTTGACAGTAAAGTCAATGTCTTCCTTATGAATTCCAACAACAACCCTCATCAACATGTGTTGTGGTCTTTCCACAACCTTACCTTGAACCTTTAAGAGGTAGGACCTCTCAAGGGTTTTGAAACCAAAATAATCGTAGTCAAAGTCCTTATCGTAGATGTTGACAAAAGAAGAAGATTGATTAAAAGATTTTGATGATGATAAAGATGCTGAAGAAAACACTTGAAGATATTGAAGACAATATAGTTTATATTTAAAAATTCTTATTGTAATAGATTTAAACTTTTTCTAGTTAGGTGTAAAATTGTTAGAACAACAGCCAACTCGCAACTCCTCTGAGACAAACTCATTTTTCGCAAAATTTAGTATGGTAATCGATTACCAACTTATAATAATCGATAACCAACTCAAAAAATTATATTTTTCAAAACTCACTTAAGATAATCGATTAACACTACAAAAATTTGTGTTTGAAAATCACTGCAATAATCGATTATCTTAAGTGTTAATCGATTATCCTTGGTAGTTTCAGTTAAACTCTTCATTTCTAACTCAGTCTGTGAAAATCTCTTTAAATAGAACTCAGTTTCCAAACTTCAAACTACCTTTTTAAGATTCAGAGTTCTTGTGTTGTGACTGTAAAGTGTTGCTCTATGAGATTCTTAAAAATAGCTTTGAAAAGCCTAGTGTGAGTGAGTGATAACTTTTTCTAAGTAAAGTTCTTAGAAGATTGAGTGCTGTGTTGTTGTTAGGAAAGCTGGTCATCCTCTGTGTGATTCAGGGGGAGCTTTTGTTCATCTCTTGTGGTTGTTCAAGAGAGGTGTTTTATAATCCTTACTCTTTTATAATTTATTGTAATCTGATTATTATAGTGATTGAGTTAATCTCTTTGTTTAAGAGATTAACAACTGGACGTAGGGTCTTTTGATCTGAACCAGTATAAATATCAATGTGCATCTTCCTCCCTTAACCTCTTTATTTATCTGCACTTGGATTTAAAGTAACTGTTATTTTAAGTTAATCAATTAAATTTTGAGAAAAAGTTTTAAAACCTGTCAAGACTTATAAAAATCCAATTCAGCCCCCTCTTGGTTTTTGACCCTTGTTTAGTCATTCCGCTGCGCGATACCAACAATAGATTATTTCACTGTCCAATCGAGCAGCATTCTGAAGCATAACAGAAAACAACACAAACATGAAAATCCTATCATACCAAAACATTAAATTCAAAGTATGTAAAAATGATAAAAGGCCACCTTTGGAACTCTATGTGATTTCATCCAAGATCTTCTCCACCTCAAGCAACAACTTTTGCAATTTTGGAATATTGTCCTCGAGTTTTGGTATCAAATTAGTTCATTCCTTGCTTTATTTCATAAAGGCTTCAATTTTGGATGAATTGAAGCTTTCTCTTGCCATTTTAACAGAGACAACTTGTTCAACAACTAAGTTGTATATAGTATCCTGCGATGCCTACAATCATTATGAGAAATTTAGGGTAAAAACTGTAATATTTGAAGGAAGTAAAATTATAGTAAATTCATTGGTATCAGTCCTGCACCCACTGCCTTAAACAAACAACAATTTAAAATGAAACATAACAACATCAGGAAAAATCACAACCATAATCCAACAACATAAAAGCAAGAAATCATAAACATAACTAAAGGCATAAAATAGATAAACGTAGAGATGTCAACCTTAAGCCACACACATGGCAACTAAAAAATAGTTTTCCAATAAAAGTCTGATTTATTTGGTAAGAACTTACCAGTGGACCACTTGCTACATAACGTAAACCAATAGATTCCCCATATTCTTTCCAGAAGGCAAACTTCTCAGAGGTAACGTCCAACTTCTGCAGCTATAAATATTACTTGAGATGGTTTCGAGAGGGTATCCATCATCATTTGGTCATCCAGGGAAACAACTATTTCCCACATTCGTTTCACAAGTTTGAGAAAAGGAGTGTCCTTGTCTGAGAATTACAGAAAAAGAAAAATCACTGAAAACTTATGTTATTCTGAATGGAAGTTGATTGTATCATTGTATGTAACTTATAGAAAGGTAAGAGGTGTTTTCTACATCGTGGAGTTTGGCAACCACAAGCAGAAGTTCGAGCCAAGACATGCAAACTTGTCAAGTTGTCATCACCTCTGGCATAGGCTAGCGTGTCCTTCTCCTTTACCATTTTCAGGGCTAAATCTACAAGATATTCCAACTTCCGTGGATTGTAAATTCTAATGACACCATTAAAATTAACATAACAGTATTCATGCAAGATTATATGAAGAAAAAATGCTTATCGTAGAGGCCACAATTTATAGAAAGAAAGAAAAGTGTGGTCCAATTGAGCTCTTCAAATATGTGTTTGGTTTTAGGGAAGAGATGCCATGCCATTTCAGTTCTTCCTTGTAAAACAGCCAAGTGAAAAGGAGTGAAATATCCTCCACCCCTGATTGTTGGCAAGGATTCATTTTTTTCTCTCCATCCTGTAGAAACACAGAAGTAGGACAGTTATTAGTCCCAAGATAGTGTGTGATGGATGGTACACTTGGTGCAGATTGATGCAATGAAAATCAAAATTTCATCTATAAATATACTTGGCATTCATATTAATGGTAGATCCAAACCCAATTAAACACAAATAATAAATACTCTCACCATCAAGAAAAGTATACTACAATGTGAATCTGCATTGTAGTGTAAATTATAGGTGAAACTCTAACTCTGATTATTAGATTAAAAAACATTCCAACCTGATTATTACATTTAAAAACAGTCCTGAAGGTCTATGCACTCTATGACATTCAAGAAAAATAAATCTCACCTTTGTATTGCTTTGGAATTGACAATCTTAATAGGAAATACCAAAACCTAAAATTTTTGCATTCAGTCCTACACCATAAAAAATCCTCATCAGAAGACTAAAACCCCCATAAAAGCATAAGGTTAAGAAGACACTCGTAAAGGCATAAAATATCATAATAAACATATTAGTGGTTTAATAAAAAAGTTAAAACTGAAATATAAAAGACACATGCATACATCACAGTTATGAGTTAGAATAAATACTTACTTGATTAGGAGACTTCTCACATATATTGTTCAGAGCTTCAAATACTGGTTGGGTTTGTGATAATAATAAAATTACTTGAAAGCTTTAACCTTTCTTCAACCTTTCTACAGAAGGAAGTAAAACCATGACATGAGTAACTCATAAAACATAATACATATTCAAATTTAGAAAGCAGCCAATAACATCTGTCACAGAAACAAACGAAAGCCAAATCATAAATCTTACTTGATCAAAGGAAAGAAATAAGTAACTTTGAAGAATTAATAAAACCTCTTAATAATGATTTTTCATTCTTCTACCTTGAGAACTTCGTCTTGGGTCTTTAAAAGTCTTCGATCTACTCTTCAATAGAAGAAACGTTAAAGTACAAAGGGAAAGAAGAATAAGAAAAATTAGAAAACTCTAGAATACACAAATGGTGCTAACAAAAAAAAAATACATACCTTTTTACACGAAAACTTGGAGTCAGCACCTCAAGATCGCAATCCTCACAAACAGAAACGACAACACGATTCCGAACCAGCGCCATCACCAGAAACCGCACTTGTCCCTATCGTCATCCTCGTTATTCCAACACAATCAACCAAAGTGAAAGCAACATACATCAACCAATTTTGTAACAACTAAATCAATTTTTTCTTGGAACCGAAAAATGGAAGAGGAGCAGAAAGGGTGTTTAGAAGGGAGAGAAGACGAAAGAAATTTGAAATTCATAAGCCATCCTCGTAAGTCACAAAACCTAAAAGATGAGCGGGAAGGGAGGCGGAAAGGTTAAAAAAGTTAAAAGAGGAGAATAACAATAAAACCAAAAAATTGAACAGATGTCAAAAAATTAGATATGGGTATAAGGATAACTTCCAGAAAGGTTTGTTTTCTTATAGTTTAGATATTGTTTTCATATTTATTTAATTTTATTAGTCTTTATACACGTCCAATATTGTACGTGGCACGGAAGTTTTTCGAATAAAGGATACATTATAGAAAGTATATAAATAATATATTACATCTTTTACACCCGTTTATAAAATGACTTTTGTTATTAAGATCAATCTTTAAAAATATTATCAAAAGTATGTATCCACTGCTTTTTTGTACGACAATAAAATATTATTATTATAATTATAAAAATAAATATAAATAATATTTACAATTTTATTGTATATAATTATTTTAGTTTAGAAAAATTGTTAAATTTAAAATTTATTCAAAGAAATGATTAAATTCGAGTGTTGTGGTTCAATCTAAATTTGTGTTATATGTATAAAATGGAAGATGAAGTAAAGTTGCATCAAAATTACAATATGAATAAGTTAGACCAGTAATTTTAAAAGCATCATGCAACAACTTAAGGATTAGCATAATATCATGAAGTGATTATAAAAGGAAAAGATATTATATGGTGCAAAAGAATTTAAATTAAAAATATGCAATCGTATATGATTTATTTAAAATGATATGATGTTAATAAGAGACACAAAATTTATGAAGAAAAAAACGTCTAAACAATCTACATAATTTTCTAATAATTCAATTTCATCATGAAGCCAACAATTTAAGGTTAGAATCTAAATTGCATGCAAAATATTTATCAATAGGAATATAGTTTATACCTATTGAAGTTTATGTAGCTTTGAAGTGTTAAAAGGATCCAAGAAATTATGAAAAGATAGCATGTTACACTTATGTAAAAGTTTGGCATTGGAGACAGAATGTTTTATGGTTGAGAAAGGTTGACATCATATTCTATGTTTTTTTTATACTTTAAATCTATTAAAAACATAAAATTTAAGTGATCACATATTTTCTTCACTGAATTCAACTCATAATATTTCATATCTAATTATTTTTAATCAGATTAAGTATCTAATATAGTAACAAAGATAAAAAAAAAAGTGATGAGATAAAAAATGTTCCATGCCTCCAAAGGTTAGGGGCTTTCACTAGATCTAAGATTAAAAATGAATTGAGATTCCATTTTAGTTTCATCTTACTTCCATTGATACGAAACTTTGCAAGTTTGGTTAATGTTAGAGAAAACAACTTTTGTATTAACCAAAATGTTTTAGAGTGTTTAAATCCAACAATTCTATATTTTGCAATAAAATTTAAGTGAGAAATAATACGCTACATCTATAATTCCATCAATTCCTAAAATTTTAGCAAAAAAATAAATATGAACACTTATAAACACAGTCTCTTCTGCAACCAAAAATACCAAAATACCAATGTATGTTTTACATGTGCAGCATCATAATTAATTAATTTCCAAAATATCACTACTGCCTTTAAAACTCTTTTTTTTTTTTTGGAATTACAACTTCCAGAGGTGTCATACTCATTCTCATCTCTCCCTAAAAGTGGTTGTTAACTATGTTTTGTTAACATGATGCAGTTATTACTAACATAAAACGTGATAAAATTAAAAATTATGATTTTATTTACAGAAACAAAAGATAAAGTACCTTAAATTTCTGGAATGAAAAACCTAATTAAACCTAAAAATGCATAGCAGATAATTTATATGTAATATGAAAGTTGGATATGAGTGGGATGGGAGTAGAGAATATGAGTTCCATTGAGATAAAAGAATGAGGTGATATGTTGTGGTAGTCAGTGAAGATGAAGCTGATATAATGAGAAGAAGAGAAAAGACACAAATTAAAACTCAAACTTCCTATTAGTTTCAAAATTATTTTAGATACAATTTAAATTTAAAAGTTTAGAAGCATAACGTCAGTTTTATCAAAAAGCGAGTAAATAATTGTCATTATAAAATATTTTTCACGTAGTGTCTAGTATATTTACCAAGTGACGTTGTTTCGTGTCTATATGATTATTTTGATTTTTGTTTTAGTATTTTAAAAAAATAATGAAACAATTTTTGTATATAAAAATAATTAGAATTCCAAAGTTTTATTTTATAATTGCGCAAGATCGTGGTGTTATGCTTGAGATTGTAAAATCAATTAATTAAGTCGAGTTGATGACAAAATCAATTAGTAATGACTCAATTGAAAAACATATAAATTTTTTTTATAGTAACAATTTAATTAAAAATATCTAAATTTAAGAGAGACTTAAAACTTAATTAAGTCACTTTCTTTATTTTTCTTATGAAAACACATGAGTAATGATAGATGATGACCATCATGTCACCTCAATTGATGTTAAAATCAAATGACATAAACTTGGTTAAAAGAATATAAGAATTTTAAACACTTAATAATTTTTTTTAACATAATTGAATTACTTGATTATTTAATTAATTTTTATTTTAATGATTAAATATAAATGGCCAATCAAATAAGTTCACTCATAAACACTAGATAACAAGTGGAGGAGTGGGTACGAATTTTACTTTTTATCTTATCCTTGAAATAAAATTTCATCCTAGTATCTATCTCCATCTTCATACTCAAAAGACACTAAATTTTGTCTAATTCTCATCTCATTGTAATTGGTATAACTTTACCCACATTCTTATTATTTAAAGTATTAAATAAATACTTTTTTACAAAAAAAAAATCAATATAAAGGAAATACAATATTATCAAGAAATATTATCAAGAATGCAAATCCAGAATATACACATTTTTTCTAAAATATCAAATATTAAAAAAAATATAATTACATAAATATCAAATAACTATTGAATAAAGATTAAATAATTATTTAAAAGAATACATGATTAAATGTGTGATTTATAAATAAGTTTCAAAATTAAGGATCAAACCAAACTTGATATACGTTTTTCAACTTACCTAATAAAATAAATATTTTGGTAATTTAAATTGGAAATATGTATAAAGATGAGGATAAGTGTTAGGAGGAAAACCAATATTGTAATACCCCATTTAAATAAATACTTTAATTTAAATGAAATGCCACACAAATAGAAATTTAGAGACAAGTCCTGGAGTATAAACGTTACTCCCTTCAATATCCAGAAATGCTAGAAGAAACCAAGGCACACCACCATGCCAGATACAAACAAACTCCAAGGACTTAACAATAGTTAACAGAGTACTAAAGAGCAGAGTAGTACATGGGCCATAGCCCTAAAGAAAAGCCCAAGTAAAACATGAAGTCTAGTCCAGGTAGACTATGCAGCAGAGTCATCCCTTCCCTGTTGACCTCGAGTACCTCTCGCATCTGCTCACATTAATAAATTGATGATCATCGCAAAAGTAAAAGAACCACATACAAAGCAATCAAACAAGCAAAAGGGTAAGCTAGAGCCGAAAAATAGTGTTATCATGCAATCATATACTTTTTCACAATCAATTATACGTACATCACTCCAGCATGTTAAGACCATCCAAACAATACACTAAGACTCGACATGACTCATCTAGATACGTATAATTTAGTCGGATTCAGCGGATGCTTGCACCTATGGTGGATTCCTCTGCTCACCCCCGAGTTGTTCACCCCCGAGCTAAGTGTTACAATGTCTCAACCCCCCACACAAAAGGTTAGCCCTTAATAAGTTTCAGGCCTCTTGTTACTCTCACCACAAGGGTCAGTCTGCTCTATGTGAGACTAACTGACCTCTCAGAGCGTCAGGATGCAACCTTACCTTGAATCCTTACTAAATTATATAGATGAGACACCACCATGAACTCCCACTAACAAGGGTCATGGAATTACGTCCCGACCACTGAAGCACCATCATGAGGTCTCACCTAGAGGTCCATGGAATTACGTACTAACCACAAACCAATCATATTCAAACAACCAGTAATATATATCATGCATAGAAACCTCATGCCAACCTCTGTAACCAATCCTCATTCATATCACATGTGGAATCCATACCAACTCATCATTCCCAATCCATGAATCATTCCATATATGCCTCATACTCAAATCATGTTAAACTCATAAGGCACAACCCATAATACATCTTGTTCACACAGAATCACTCAATGCATACTTTAAAATGTATAATCACTCTCAACATATGACCAACATTAAAAAACAAAGGAACCACATAACCAACGCACTCCTCGCCAAGCCTCTCGCTCAGGCAGAAGGGCCTCACTCAGGCGAGAGAATCCTCTCGCTCAGACGAGCTCACTTCGCCTTGGCGAGGGCTCGAAAAGGGAAACAATGGCATTCTACGCATTCTCGCTTAGGCGAGACCCCCTCGCCTGAGCGAGACACTCCCTCGCTCGAAACAAGGTTTGGTCTCCTGAGCGACAACTCACGTAAAAGGACCTGGGCGAGCCTCTACTTATCTCGCCTAGGCGAGACAAGCTCGCTTGGGCGAGATTATCAGTTCTCACTACTGTTCGCACCTGCGTCAACCGCACGTACATACCAAACATCACAACCAAGCATTCTATGCGTTCACAGTAGCATCCAATCTCAAGAACCGTAACAAACATAAAACAACCCACAACCATATTAAACAAAGAGGTTTTAGCTTCCCTTACCTAGAAATAGCTAGAACAGGACCTCGACTCTAAGTAGTGGGGTACAGCAGCTCAAGGAACAACTTAAGGAGCTGGAAAATTAAGGAACAATAGGTACTTGAGTTACTAAGAGTAACAGTAGCAGGAAAATATGCAAGTACAAAATGAGGGTAACTTACGTGAAAAAATGAACCTAATTCGAACTTGCTTGGCCAAGGTGGTACTCAAACCCTAGCAGAGAGGGACGACTGTAGCTCTAAGGAAGAGGGGTTGATTCTGAAAGTGAGTAAAATAAGTGTGTTAGGACAGACTTAGGGTCTGGTCTCCCTTTGGGCCAGCCCTAGACCCAATTGATTGGGACAACCCCTTTTAAAATAAGGGGAGAAAAAAAATATTGGGCCTGAGACAAATATAAATGAAGGACAAAAAAAATATACATATTCCCATTTTTGTTCTTATATCAATTTGAAAAATCAAATATTATTTATATTCATTTTAATATACAGTAAGTATGAAATTTTTTATAATAATGAAACAGATATTAAAAATTAGTGGGACAAGTTTATTTACCTCTCACACTTATTATCTAGACAATATTTTCATCAATTTGATTTGAATCTTCTAACTAGATATATGTTAAATAATAAAATGAATTTGCAAAAACTTACTTAAAAGGTTAAAAACTAAATTTCGGATAAAATAAAACACACATCTAATAAAATCTAAACTAATTGTTATATCACTCATTTTAGAAGAGATAGATCCTTATTAATAACATTATTACACTCCTATATTAAAGGATCGTATCAGAATTTAGACTCATCGGAAGACTACCGCATACTGCAAGATCACCAGGTACGCAATCACTCTCCAACTAGTTCATCCTTTTCTCATGGTTTCATTCTTTATATCATTTTATTTCACATTCTAAAATTTATCCTTTTTTTTTACCGCTTTTAAATCAAGTCAATTCTTCCAATTGTAGTGTACTTTGAGAACTTCAGTCTCAGCACTTCCAAAAATATTTTGGGTAAAATAATTCTTGTTCTTGATTCTTTCTTGCAAGGATAGTTCTTTACTGCTGTATAACATGCGGTTATGTTATTGAGATAATGTGTGTTTCTTTATGTTGGATCGAACACCTACTATTAGATCAAAAGTTATAGATATTAGTTAGAACACAACTCTTTTCACTTAAGAGCATAACTGTCAAAGTATCACTATTTGATTGTGACTCGATCCACTTGACCTCTGCCATGGGATAATTGTGCAACCCACAACAATCATTCCACATAGTATTATTCTCTAATTGTCTTTAACAATCATGGTTTTTCTCCGATCTTGCGGTTAATTGAATATTTTTGTGTTTCTTGTGTTGATCTTATTTCTCTACTAATAGGGTGATTTCTTCATTGATGATCCATTTTTTCCAACAAGTGATATCAGAACTTATGGTTAGTTTGGGTGACCTGCTCAAACCAGTACATGGTCCTTGTATCAAAAGTCTTCTTGACAAGAATTACAGATAATTAAAAAGAACGACGATACAAACAAGGGTCTCATGATTTGTGAAATGTTAAAGCTTGAGGGATAAGTGCCACATTGAGTATAAATGAGGAAATTGAGCATCATGTAAGGATAAAAACCAACAATCTTATTGTCTTAAGATTTTAGGTTGAGAGTAATGTCAATGTCTTACATAATTGGGTTAAGGTCTTTTGGTTAGGTCTCGTTAATGTTGAATTGCATCCCAATGTAAAAAAAAAAGTAAAATTGAAATGCATTTTTGCTTAGAAATCGAAGTTTTTCACTTGTAAAATTGATTTGAGAGGTCTTAGAGAAAGAGAGTAATCGAGCTATTTAGAGGACATAAAGACCTACTTCTCGGATTTAATCTCTTCTTGCCCAAAAATTATGAAATCTTCTTAGAGGATACTCAACCACCACAGGTTCTTAAATTTAACACGTGTTTATCACTTATTACATCTGCAATCACATCATTTGATTGCTGGTTGATGATATTCACACAAGAGTTTAGTACAACTTAATTTTTGTTCAATATATAATTTAGCTTCTCTACTTGGAGGTGAATTCTTAATTGTGTTTCTTCAAGTTAAACATATTAATTAGATTCTCATGAGTGTAAAAAGGTTGTTGATTTGGTTTTCTTTACCATTAATATTATACCATTCCTGTGCCATTATCAAATTACCTTTGAAATTTAATTTAAAAGTTTGAATCTTCAGGGATTGTTTGAAATTGCAGTACTTATAAAGATTATTATAATCTTGATTTACTCTTTATTATTATAAATGGAAATGTATGACTTAGAAAGTAAGACTTTCTCAATTTCTTCTCTTTAGACACTATTCTTACAATTAGTGAAAGAAAATGATTTTTAAGCATTATCCTTACATATTTATGAACCACCTTCCTTTATCTTTATATGTATATCCATTTGATTTTGTTCTTTGTTCATTCCTTTTTCCCGTTTTCAATTTCATGCGTTACGATGTAGCTGCATTATAGTTTGGTTTTTTGATTTGGTTTTCTTTATTGCAAAATTGATGCGGTGAGTATTAGGGAAAAAAATGAAGGAATGTGTCACACTTTCATGTGAGAATGACCAAAGCACAGAAAAATTTGTGACCACCTTGAGAAATGACCCTGATTCTGACTTATCAACATTTGATTTTGTGACACATTGTTACAGACCAATCTTCTCACCTCACTGGTATTGGACGTGTTAACTTCAGACCATATATTTTTCATTTTGGATTTTATAATGAAATCTTATATGTTTCCTTGGGACTCTCGAATTGTCAATGCTCACATCGGAAAACATCCATAAAAGCACATGAAAGACCTTGCGTAACCATGAACCAAACATCACACGTTTTTAGCTCAAAGAAACTGAGTTTCATCGTATTCTTCACGATTCTGATAATTGTGTGGTTGTTGCTGCGCTAATTTGCGGCTTAATTTTTTTTTTTTGTTTTCAGTAAGTAAAATGTAATTATATTCTAATCACTCTATAATTGATATTACAATTTACATTACATTACCTTCTAGCACATCCCTTTCAGGTGTAATGTACACTTTCATCTCAACGGTTTCAGAATCGGAGAGCGATAGAAGATACTTTAACTATTTTTAAAAAATTAAAAAATGTATTTGTAATATAAAATTAAATTTAAAAAAATGATAAAAGTAACTGATAATGTTAAAATATCATATATAAACGATAGGAAGTTGTAATGTTAAACAATTTGGTTAGGATGTTGTTGTCCTATATATTGCTTTGAAAGTTCAAATCTTGAGTAAAGGGACAGTTCTAATATTTCTCTAATGATAAGAGATGCTAATCTTCTTTTTAAATTGTTATAGATTTCCTCTTTAGCTTAAAAGTATTTTATTGTCATTCTTTTTTACATTACATACGTATTTTTTAAACTTTTAAAAGTATTACCATTGTAATGATGAAAAAGAAAACAAAGAAGGGTAATTTTACTCCAAAAACCTACCATTAACAGTATTTTTTATTTTCAATTTTTAATATACTTTTATATACTATATCTTTTAAATAAAGAGTTAAATTTGAATCCGAAATTAAAATTGGTCTATAATTAAAACTTTGAAACATTTTAATAGCCAAACTTAAAAAATCTCTTAACCCAACTTTTAACGTATTGAAACATTCGAAACTGAAAGCTTAGCACACATAATTAGATTAGAAAATCTATAATAATTTATTTTTAAATTTTCATAATTCTCATTGAGGTTTTGTTGTAATTCTCCACGGCTGCTGCAAACCTTGGTTAGTACTTAAAACAAACCAGAGTATTCGTACCTACCAACGGCTGCTGCAAACGTTGGTTAGTACTTAGTACCTTTTAAACTCTCACACGCAGACACGTCTTCCAAATAGACCTACATCATCTGACACTACTGAAAGACAAGACATGTTGGATATGCTTAAGCTTCAGTTGCTACATTATATATGTAGTGAGCATCTTTCATATCTATAAATTCATTTCGAAAATTCCAGTGATTAGAAGCTATCCCAACAACAAAACATGAAATTCCAAAAGTACAATACCTGACTGTCTATCGTATAATACAATTCCTCATCCTATACCACCAAACTACTCTTTTTATATTCTTTCTTTCTCTTCCTTTCAGAACATGGAGTTCACACAGTGCTTATCCACTAATCTAATGATCTTATATCTCACGTGTCATCATCACTCCAAAGAAATAAACCCCTGTAACAATAATTAAATAATAAGAAAATGGGTGCAGAGACTATCGAGCAGTGGTTTCCCAAGGCAACAACCCTGTTTGGGGATGAGAAAAATTAGACAGAAGGAAGTCCCTGAGACGGGTGTCCCAAACCTCACAAAATCTCAACCCCCAATCACCTGGTTCAATCGCTTGGGTTCCCAGTCCAGGGACCCTGTCCTTCGATCCAATGTTCACCTCCTCCTTCCAATCCACCACGTAGGTTGCAACCCTTCTCAAGAACTTAGCCTTAAAAGTCTCCCACACCTGGTACTTATAGTGATTTATCACCGCAACGGAAGGAGGAACGTTTACGGCTTCAAATCCTTCCCTCACCTCGAAATGATGCACCACGTTCAGAAGACTAACATCAACCAAATCAGGCCGCACAATTGACTTGTGCCGCTCCGGACTCCTAACCCGGCAGGTGTACCCTACGCCCACTCCCCGTTTAGGGTGCGTCGTTAATCCGGAAGGACCGAAATTATGACACCCTGTCCTAATCTCCGCAACGGAGTTCCAAGACGAGAAATTTGCCACCATTGATCTCAGACCATTCCGTCGCATTTCGTTTAAGTAGAAAAACTCATCCACGTCGAAGAACCCCACCCACTTGCATTCCTCTTTCGCCCTCACCACACAATGCGAAAACCCTGCTTCTTGGCTTTTAACCCAAGGCCATGTCACTCTGCTAATATTGTAACCTTTATCCTCAAGCTCTCTTACCACCTCATCGATCTCATCGTCGCTGTTGTTGTCGTATATGAACCACCGTTCCACACCCAGCCACGCGTGGTACATCACCCACTCGCGCAGCGCACGTGCCTGGTTCCACACCATCGTGCACGCGCACAGTTCCGACATCTTCTCCTTCACTCGGCCCTTTTTCTCACAGCCGCCGATTCTCGCCACGGAGGGTATCACACCCCCGCCCCGCACGTGGCTCACGCTCACGCTTATTCCTCGACCCTTCTCGGGGTTGTTCTGAATACTCTGCGGCAGCGCGCACCGCACGACTTCCTGGGCCACCGATACCGCTTTCGTGGTTAACAGAAACGCACCGTTTGGAAGCCCGAAGTGGCACCGGAATAAGGCCGCGTCGGAAACCTTGTGTGGACGGAGGTTTAGCCCTTTGGCGAACACCACCACGGTGCCGTTGTCTAGAAAGGCCTCGTACGCTAACTTCTCCCAGTTGTGAGGCGTGGCTCTCGCCGGGCGGTGACGGTCCATGCCGCGCCAGGTCAAATCGACGGCGGAGAAATTTGTAGGGGGGAGCGGACAGCGCGCTATGGAGCGGAATTCATCATAGCGGTCCGTGGAGAGAAGCGGGAGGAGAAGCGGATTGGGTGAGGCGTTGAGGAGGTAGACGCAGTGGAGTTGGTGAGAAGGGAGGATTTTGGGGTCGGAGAGCGTGAGAAGGAGGTGATCGGGGAAGAGTATACGGTGGTGGACGCGGAGGGGTGTTGGGAGGTTGAGAGTGGAGGAGGGAAGGGAGGGGTGAGAGTAAAAGGAGTGGTGTGAGGAGCAGAAGAAGAAGATGAAGAGGAAGAAGGAGAAGTAGAGGAAAAATGATCTTTGCGGCAGCTTGTGTTTCCTCTTACGAGGTTGTTCTGGTGATGAATCCATTAGGGTAGAAGATCGTTAAAGGTGTGAATGTTTTGGAGAAGAGAATGCAGAACAGAGAAAAAGAAAAGAAGGGATACATGAATGTATTCTCCTCCACTCTTCCCTCACCATAAAACAAATTGAATGTCTTCTCCACTACTACTCTCCTTCACAGAGGAGGTAGACTGATATTGATGGCTGCCAATTCATATTTTTGGTAAGAACTAAATCTCAATTTTCTTATGTCAATCTTTTCTGTTAAAATACCTTAACCTGTTATTATGACTTTTCTTTTCAACAAATATTACTATTTCTTTTTAAACAAAAAACTAACTGCGGCTTTCATTTGCAAAAACTAATCTCCAATATCCACGCCATCATTATTTTATTCCCAAAATATTCTTAATTATGGCTACTATTTTAGTCTGTCACCAGATATTGATTAAATTAATTTTGGTCAATTATAATTAATTGTTTCCTCAAATAAAGAAGGTAATTGAAAGAGTTATTTTTGAAAATATTTTATATTTATGTGGTTCTATAGATAGGTGTGCTGTGGTGTTGCTTTTTTTTTTTTTTTTTTT
>Ga0209589_1009132_pt1 | contig 15120 bp, 5 predicted proteins | sample CowpeawhiteBW_FD_187525 | JGI IMG/M metagenome (GOLD analysis project Ga0209589, IMG submission 187525) | Root nodule microbial communities of legume samples collected from California USA - Cow pea white BW (SPAdes) (version 2) | ecosystem: Host-associated > Plants > Roots > Nodule | place: USA... | reverse complement strand
ATATATATATATATATATATAAATAATATATATATATATATATATATATATATATATATATAATTTAACATAGAGAAAAGCATCTGATAAAAGAAAATTATTAAAAAGGATTAATATGGGTGTTACGTTTGACCGACGGTGTCTGGGAATAGTGCTGCTTTTTTAATTAGGTGTCCAAAAATTCAATTTGGCTTCTTACACCTTATTCAACATCTTTTATGTTATATGTTTTTTCATTCATCTGTATTTAGGGTTACGTTGTTCCATTTGCTTTCTAAGTTTACCAAAACATTGGTGCCCAAATACATGGTTGTCACCTTGCCAAATTTTTCTGTTGCACTACGTTCTGATGCTGATAGCAGCCACAACTACGATGATTGTTGTAATAAATAAATAATAAACATTATTATTGTTATTTAGAATGAGAACAGGACTTCATAAAAGGGTAAACTGGTAAATTTATAATATAACTTTTGAAATCAATTGATAAAATTGTAGAACATAATAATTTAAGTAAATACATAAAGTAAAATCAAATCCTACCAAAGATTGAAAGTCCAAATTTTTAAAAGATTGTGTTGAATATTTATATATGAAATTAACATTGGTAATCTATAATAGAGTATAATAATAACATTTGCTTTTAAATTTTGGTTCCAATTAGTAATTCAAATCATCATGTTGGTAACCATTAACACATTTATAGAATTATGTAATTATTCATACAAAAGTAAATAATAACATTCAATTATTCACTAGCTTGTATATTTATCTTTGTGAAAGTCTGACAACAAAATCACTAAATAACAATTAATTTTAAAAATAAAAATAAATAATTAAATTATTGACTTTATAAACTAAAAAATATTAATATGTAACTAAAAATTATTGATGTGTAAAATATTTTTTATTATAAATAAAAAGTTATAATTAATCTGTGAATTATAATCAGTTTTTTTTTAATATTAACTACTAATATTTTATCTATCAACAAATTAATATATAAATTATTTTTGAATAATAATAAAATGTTACTAGTAAATAAATTAATATATAAATTAGTTTTGAATAGTAGTGAAATGTTACTAGTAAATAACTACATATTATATAAGATAATACTTTCACTTTGGTCCAACCATGATAATATTAACCTTATATAATAAATATCTAACATTAATCTTAGTTTCACATAAAATTATCTCACCTCCTCCTTTTATTTATTATATGTAAAGACACAATAATTTAGCAATAATTTTTTTATTAACAAATGTTAATTGTTATTATTTTGTAAGTAAGAGGAGTAGAAACTAAGATATTCCGACATTATTTAAGGTATGTTAATCCAAGAGTTGATGCTAAATTGGTAATTGATATTGATATATGTTATGAGGGGTTTAACGTCAATTTTGATAAAATATTTATAAAATTGTCACTGCGCATTTTTAATGTCGAATTTTAGATTATGTAATGTGAAATTTGGTGATATTATAAATCATTTTATAACCGGTGTTTGATCAAAATTCAATTAAGTTGATTGCATTTAATCAAAATCCAACTAAGTTGATTGGACTTAAAATTTAAAAATATTTATTTAAATTTGAGATAAATTCATTTTAATATACTTAAAGTAATATAAATTTATATAATTATAAATTAAATTTCACAATTTTAATTTTGTATCCACCAGGAAGGAAAAAAAAAACTAAGCTTTATGATTTCCAAGAAAATAAGAAACATGGTAAGTTCAACAAGGATCAAGAGGAGGAAACTGAGAGAGAAACATATGGATGAGGATACAGATGATAATTTCATTATCCTTTTTTTTTTCTATACGCACCTGTTATCATTCACAAGTCAACCCCTTATGCGTTTGAAATCTATTTTAAAATGAGCCTAAACTCCAAGATCCAACTTATATCTTAAATTTAATCCTTAGAAAACATTACACACATTATATTAATTAAGATTAAACACATAATTAAATGTGCTTACTACATGTTAGTTAATTTCACGCTCTTATTTAATCACATAAAATTCTTACCATTATTATAATAATAATAAATAAATAAATAAAAGTATAAAGAAGATGATAATCGAGATGGTAATTATACGTAAACATCATTATAATTATTTATTGTTGTTAGTGACTGGTTTGTTAATGGTTATAATGAGAATGTTGATGGCCAAAGCAAGAAAAATATATTTATCTATTTTCATCACCACCTATATCATTATACTTCACCATCATCATGATCATCCTTTTTTATCATTAACCATCCATCATCTTTATTATAAACATAATGGTAACGGTGTCGTTTGTCGTGATACTGACATCAATAACAATCATGGATAATTATGACAACGAAAGATTATTACGATAATATTGAAAAATAATGATTTATATATACATCGATAAGTATTGATATTTTGATCGAAATTTCTCGTTAATATTCCAATTTGGTCGTTGATTATGACCTGCATGATATATTCCCCATTCCCAATTACGATTATCACAGGTACTAATTTCCCAATAGGATATAGGAACTAAGAATATTATTACTATACTTTTTCTTATAAATTTCACCAGCGATCTATGCATTATCATACTTAATTAAAGTCTTCATATATATATATATATATATATATATATATATATATATATATATATATATATATATATATATATATATATATATATTACCATCATACTATATTTCTTCTTTCTTGACCAATATGCTCAAAAACGAATTAGTATTGCTCTCAGATTTTAATTGCTATTTGGTATACATTTTTCTTTGGCTGTTTCTTAGCGTCGGTATTGTCTGCGAAACTTTCATTACCATTGAGAATATTGATAATAATTAAATAAATGATTATTGACCTGATGGTGCGTTATGTGGGATATTCTTTTGTGGGCAATTTTAAATATGAAAATTTGTAGTTTTTGTTTGTTAGCTATTGTGGAACCTTTAATCGTGATGATGAATGTAATTGTGTACTAAAGTTAGGACAGGAATTAGAGAAAATGCTTTTCATTCTTGACTTTAGAAAGTTGATTCAAACGTGTGTTGCAAGGTGTGATCGAAACCGGTTTATTTAAGGAATTAGAATTAGTTATATATCTTTTGAGGTTATTAAAATTGGTGTTTTAAATATTAAAATAACAAAATTATTGAGTGAAACCACAATAAACACGAACATAAGAGTTTAAGAGATGAATGCTAATAAGAGAATGTACTTGGAAATATAATAAAAAATTATCTTCAACGAAACTTTTGGAGTTAATAATGTTTTTAGTTTTTAAATTATGACATAAAATTAGATTTTACTTCTGTCCTAAATTTGATTTTAAACATTAAATAGATCAGTCATCATCATCAAACAAAGTTAAAGATTTATTAATATGTCAAATAAAGTTATCATGTGTATGTGTATATCTTGACATGTATTTGTCCATGTGTTGACATGGATGTATACACATAATTATATTGTTTATCACATCAACAAATTTTGTTTAATTAGAATGATTACGTTCATTTATTAACAATTTATTAATAAAGTGTAATAATGAAAATGATTCAATGTTTAGAAAAGATGAACCAAATTCAATTTCATATAAAAATTAAAGGACTCAAAACATATTTAATTTTTTTAAAAAAATTATAAACATTTTAATTTTTAATATATATATATATATATATATATATATATATATATATATATATACGTATGTAGTTTATAGATAAAACCTCTTCAAAATATAAACATAAGATAAAAATATTTATAAAAAATATAATTTAAAATATTAAATGAGTAAACATATATAAGGTGGTGTAGAGTGAAACTTCATAAATGTATTTGATTTTGTTAGAAACATTATACATAGTCTTATAAGAACTTTCTTTATACAAATTATTATATTAAGTATATAGAAATTATAGTATACAAGGGATGTAAAAAAATTTGTAGCTAATGGTATCCGCAGATAAAACTCACAATGTGATATATAAATATTGTAAATAGATATTTGCAGATAATGGGTACGAATAATTTTTATACTCGCTTTTTAACGGGATGTGAGTACGGGTATCAAAGTATTTGTACCTGTAGATTTTCATACCCGCTATACTCTAATTTAATTTTTAAAAATGATTAAAATATTAACACATTGACGTTGATGTGTTATTTTTTATCAATTGGTTTTAAAATACATTATCCATTTCTTTGTCAACGGTCATACTACACTATTTAAATGAGTTATTTGAACTTTGTTTGAAATTTATGAATATTATGTATTGTATTTTTTTTTAATTTATAGTTAAAATATGTTGTTAGGTATTTTAATTTTTTTTATAAATACTCACGTATACCCGCGAATATCCATGAATATTAAAAAAAAAAATGTGAGTATCCGCATAACTTATACTCGTACACGAATATAAAAACTATTACCCGTATTCTATCCGCTTGTTGACATCCTGTATATATGTATACAAATTAATTTTTAAAGGGAAAGTTAGTATATTTTGTAAATTGTGAAACAAAATTATATTAATTTTTTATGATAATTTGCTAATATTAAATTGTGAAATAATGCTATATTAATATTTCAAGTTATAAAAATGTTTTTAAAGTAGCCTTATTAAATATGTTTGTTACATTTAATGCAATATACGTTTTTTTATAACCATTTATTAATTAATTTATAATATATTCTAAAATTCAATAACTTTTTTCAAAATAAATTTAAGGTTTTCTTAATGTATTAGGTAAATATAAAATATTTGTCTAATTTGTATGTCAAATTAGTAAATTTTCTGTTTTTGAGAAATATATGTAGGGATGTGATTATATATATATATATATATATATATATATATATATATATATATATATTCAATGTATTAAGTAATAAAGTTATAACAAAAATAGTTGTGAATGAGATATCTCATTTAATAGATAAATTTTAATAAACAAAACATCGCATAATTATAATATTTTATACACCTGACAAAATGTATAAAGGATTCAATCAGTAGTTATCCATAATATACTGAAAGGAAAGTTAAGGCACAAAATAATGCCAATAACAGAACAGTTTAAACTAGAAATTTGCTCACATAAAGGATTTACAATAACATTGTTCTTCAAAAGGAGCTCAATAGTGAGCCAAAACCAACTCGAGGACTAGACTACACAACATCTCCGTCACTGTGGTAGTCATCAGGGGTCTCCACATATGCTCACACCAAATATTTGGTTATCATCGCAAACGGAATAACCAAACAAGAAAACATACACCAAACAAAAAGGATAAGCTAGAGTAAATAATTTTGTTAACATGTTATTGAGCAACCAAATATTAAAACAGGTTATAGACAAGCAAAACAATAGGCACTCAAGTGCGATAGCAAATAATAGGACTCTTTGACTCAATTATCCGGATAAATATAAAAAAATCGGATTCACTATATGTTTAACTTATGATGCCTCTACTGCTCTGCAGAGCCATTGCTAATGGGTTTCACCCTACCACGCACAAAGTTATAGTCTATAATCATCTAGGGCCATTATCCTGCAAAAAACTAGGACCTCCTGCTACTCTCGCCACTTGAGTTAGTTTGCTCTATGTGAGACTGACTGATTCTTTAGAATTTCAGGATACAACTTTGTTTGAATCCTTATCTAATTATATACACTACAACACCACCATGAAATCTCGCCAAGGGACTCATTGAATTACGTCTAACTCATACCATATCCATGTTTCTCACACCAAATCCACATGTAATATCAAAGCATTATATTCTCATGCCAATGAACAACCAACCAACCAATCCATGATTCATTTCATACCAAACAGTACAAAATCTTAGTGTCATTAAATCGCATAAAACATGCATGGTCATATACTTCGAGCTTGAAAAGTAAATAAATCCATCACGGAACAATTTCAACAAATTATAGTTTCCCTGCACAAGTCTCGCTCAAGCTAAAGGTCCTCGCTCAGGTGAAAAATACTCTCTCGCTCAGGTGAAAGAGATTCTCTCGATCAAGCGAGCCCTCCTTGCTTGGGCGAGAGCTCAAACAGTGAGCACTACAAGGTTTCAACTCATCGCTTAGGCGAGATTACTCTCGCTCAAAATTGGAGCTCATCGCCTGAGGGATAACTCGAGCAGAAACCTGGGGTGAGCTCTTGGTACTCTCGCTTAGGCGAGAGTTGCTCGCTTGGGCGAGATTAACAGGTTTTGCACCTGTTCAAACATGCAAATCCAAGAACTCAAGCAAAATCACACCCAATTCATTCTCATACAACATGAACATCAAATAGGCATCAGAAACACGAATCAGAAACTAGAAAACATGCAATATATATAAAAAGTTTTAAACCCTAGCTTCCCTTATCTTTGAGTGGAACTAAACATAAGAAGGATAACCACTTAACAGAAGGAGTACCACAACTCCAGGAACAAACTAGAGGGCTGAAAAACATGAATACCAGAACGAAGGTGAGGTTCTAGGAAGAATCCATGACAGAATCAGAGCAAAAGAGCTGAAAAAAGAGAAAGGAGAAAGTTTGAGCTCAACTTACATGGAGGAGAAGCATTCAATGAATTTGGATGAGGGAGTAACTCAAGCCCTAATAGAGCTCCTGTTTTAAAAATGGGGAGATGAATGAATTATTTTGATTTCAGGAGACAAAATAGGAAGTGAGTGGACACTTGGAAAGGATCTTAGGAACAAGTGGATGACTATGGATCCTTACAAATCCAAATCCAATGTTGAGCCTATAAACATAAAAATAAAAGTGGGCTTTATCCTGTGTGACAAATTATTGGAATTCTCTTATGTAAATGTGATATATTTTTTTTAATTATTGATTATAGACATTATATTGTTGTTTTTTTTTTATGTTCACTAATTTATTTAATTTAAAGTATATTTACAAAAAATAAGCTTAATTTTAGGCGACAAAGCCTTTTTTTCAATTTTTTCTTTTATAATATAAAATAAGAATTTTTTAGTTTGTTAACTCAATTGAAAATTATAAAAAATTAGACTTAATTGTAATTTTGTCCCTTTTGAATTTAAATTTTAACTCGAAACGATCTATCAATGTTTTTTATCCTTATATTTTACAAAATCTATATTTAAATTTTTTATTTTTTCCCACAATTTTAGTCGAACCTGTAATTTTAAAGCAATTTTAGTCTTTTACTTTTTAATTATCCTTAACTTTGTTCAATTTTCAATTTTTAAAAATACATTAAAAAACTCTCATAGAATGATGAGTTTTTTTATTTTCCATTTTTACTGTGTAATGTCTAAAATGATAAGAAATTATGGATATTTAGAAAGAAAACTACGAATCTTAAAAGCTAAGGACTTAAAATTGTATAAAGTAAAATCCAGAAAATAAAATTACTAATAAATAATAAATTTTAGTCAAGCAAAAAAAAAAAGGATTTTTGGTAAGAACCGTTCAAGTTTATTTGCGTCGACTAGAAGAAAACAATAAACGTTTTCATTTAGTTTAGCGTGGTAGTTGGATAGAAGGAATACTTAAATAAAAAAACGTTTTAAAAGACTAAAGTTGTTATTAATTTGGTAGATTAAATTGCAAATGTGCAATTAGTCTATTTTAAAAATCAATTTATAGAAATATGATAGACTAATTAGTTGATAGAGTGGGTACGTAATTTCATCGCACAGGATCACCTAAATGAAAAGAGTTAGGCCAATATTTTACCAATGATAAATTTCTTAAAAAAAATAAAGCTCATGTAACAATCTTAATTCATGATCTTGTATGCTTGTTGAACATGTGTCTCAACCAAAATTTTGATACATTCAGTTTTGTATCTGAATTTTTTTGGATTGAGATTTTACAATACTTGAAACAAAATCGAATCCAATTGGTTGTTAAAAAAAGATAATATTTAATCTTAACCCCAGTTGTAGTTAAAAAATAATAATTATAATTAACTTATATTTTTAAACAAGTAAATATAATAAATGTTATAATACACCTAATAGTTTCACATGGCTTATGAGTCATGACTAAAGACAATTTAAATAACCATTCTTTATTTATGTTTCCATGACGCCTTTTAAGAATAAAATTATGATAAAACTTCGATCTTCAAAGTCAACAATACGGTGATTGACCCTAACCATGTCTTGACAAACTTGAAATCGAAACATCGACATTGTCAGTGGGGACGAAAACTCGATGTCTCTCAACTGACATGAGATTGGAATAAAAAATATAACAGTATACGACATTGGGGTCGCCTGGCTGAGACGAGCAAAATTGTGTGGTCTCCAGTTAAAACTGTTGCTCCGGACGACGACAAGTACAGTGACAAAGGCGACAAAATTTTTCTAAAAAAACCTTTAGGCTCTAGATATCATATTAAGAAGTAAATTTTAAGTCAAACTCAATTCCATAAAACTATATCATAAGATGAGGTTTACACCTATTTATATATTATAAGTTGACCTTATTTCTGGTCAATGTGAAACTTTCAACATCCTTTCACATGTCAATGTATAATGTATATATCTTTATTGAAAAAACTAAAAAAATATTTCTAAAAATACTTTCGACATAGTAATTAATTCTAACAATATCTCTTAACATATTTAAGATAAAAAAATAATAATAACATCCTAGAAAAAATATTATTTATTAAGACTAATTTCTATAATTTTTTTTAAAAAAACTAATCAAATAATTGTATTAGATTAAAGAAATAAAATCATATTTAAATATTTATTTTATATGACATCATTTCATTATTCAAACTTTAGACTAAATTGTTAAAAGGAGCTTTGGAAATTATAAACTGAAGAGGGCTTTTGGAACTTTGTTAAAGAATTGGCATTTCTCTTTTGTGGAGTTTTCCCTTTGCTTTGGTTTTACTTTACCTTTTTTCAGTGAAGAGAATAAATACCTTTGTTGCGTTTCATAAATTTCTTCACTATTTTTCTCTTCTCCTCTCCACACAATTTCTCTCACCTTTCTCTCTCTCCGCAAAACCCATCTTTCATCTCACTGTACCCATGGCTTTCAGAGTAGGAGGGGGAGGGGTAAGCTTCCTTTCATCTTTTCGCCTCTCTCTCTCTCTCTTAACTAACACTTTTATTTTCTTGTTTATTTTCCTTATTTTGCCTGCGCTGTTATCACTTGATCTTGTTGAACTGTTATTTATTTTTGCGCTGTCTAGGTCCAATTTTACGGATGCTACAAATTTAATGCTACATCTTTGTTTAATCGCGTGTTTTTTAGTTTGTTACACTCACTTGATATCAAATCGACATTGATCTTTGTGTCGTTTTTAGTTTGGGTCTATATTTTAGTATTTTGAAACTTATCGTTGATGCATTTGAGTTGGGCCTGGTATGTGTTATATTTTTAGTGCTATGTTGGGTTCGCTACGAGGATGACTCAGAAATTGAAATGGGAAGGTTTTTGATCTATCCATTGGCTTAAATTTCAATTGGTTCACTGTGATGATACATACTATCTTACAAAAGGAAGGGGTCAAGAAATCAGGCTAGATCATATACTAACAATTGAAAGTTTATTGAATATTTTGTTCCTTTCCCATGCATGAAGTTGCTTTGAGTTGCAATTAACTTTAGGGTTGCTTGTATCAGAATTTTTAATTGATCCAGGGATTGGATGCAAAATAAGTAAGCGCATTTTGTTACTTTTGAAATATTATTTAATTTTTGCACTCATACTGCATATGAATCTTGTGACGGAGCTCAAGGGAATTACATGTGTTAGGAGTACATGATTGGTTCTCCTGTTGGGTTATTGTATTTTGTTTCTATGCGTGTAAAGGAAATATCCTTTTTTTTCCTGGATGCTAAGATTCATTTTACTGTAAGAACATCATCATTGCCCTTATCATTTTCAATTTTGGTAATATGGTTTGATCATTGAATTTGAAAGAGGCTATAATTTAGAAGTAATCAATGTGTTGCTTATAGGGAAATGCCTCTTCTGGAATGGGTGTTGCTGAGCATAGCGTAAACACGTTCCTGGAATTACAGAGGAAGAAAGTTCATCGCTATGTGGTTTTTAAAATTGATGAGAAAAAGCAAGAAGTTGTGGTGGAGAAAACCGGAGGCCCTGCTGAGAGCTATGATGATTTCACTGCATCCTTGCCTGAAAGTGATTGCCGATATGCTGTCTATGACTTTGATTTTGTGACATCTGAGAACTGCCAGAAGAGCAAAATCTTTTTCGTGGCATGGTGAGTCTCTTGATTTCATATACTACTTTAGAAGTTGCATATCATATTAACTCATTCTAATATTCCCACGTTGGTTTCTGTTTACACTGCTTTATGCATGTGGGTATTGCATTTTACTGTTGCATCTATGTAGCTTGCCTTGCCTCAAATCTTGAAATACAGATAAATAATTAAATCCTAAGACATCTAGGGTATCATGGCCACTTTGCTGATCTAAAGAGGTATCTATGGGTATAGTGAAAGCAAATTATACAATTTAAATTCTCTATAATGATGTAATTCTCTAGTATATCTACATATGATTCCAATTGTTTACTATGATTGTATTTTTTTTCCGTGATGCGCCAATGAAGTTTTATTGAAATGAGTACAAGGGTTGCTTAACCCTCCAAAAGAACCAGACCATATCAATCAAAGGCTGGTCCAAAACCAGCCACATTGTCTGATAGAAGTAAAAGGTTCCGTGTACCAATCAGAAAACAAAAAAGAAACCCCTTTTGTTCTTCTTGGAAATGACATTGAGCATTATGAGATCTATCAACCCCATCATATCCTTGGTCAAAATTTGGAAAAAAGTCTTATTGTTACAACACGCATATTAACAGCATATTAGAAAATATGCCAAGCATACTTTCTTTCCTCCAACATACTTCCATGCTGAAGATAATGAACTTGACCACGATGAGGGCATAACTACGGAAAATCCAAGCCAATTGTAAAGTAAAGATCACACCTGACGAGACACAGAGCACAATGATTGTCTATGCCTCCCCTCCAATAATAAAAGGGTCTTTGAGGAATCATGAGCGTAACCGCCTATCATACAAAACTTAACCTTCTCTCCACTCCTTAACCTTCTCTTTACTGAGAGATGTGAGTGGAAAATGCTCCTATTTCCAACCATAAAAAACCATAAAGGTGGAACACCTGACACATTCAATTCTACGTAACACTACGCTTGGAAACATCCAGTACCCTCTCGATGTAACCAATATTCTATTATTATGAATGCCTATTTTCATTCTTCTTGTCATGGCCCACTCTAAACATAATAGTGGCAGAGACTGAACAAGTATTTTGACAAGTTCTTAGACCTCAATTTTTATGCATATATGTCAAAGTCCAATATCTTTTTGCAATCTCTAGTGTAGAAACATGAAAAAGGTTTCTGTATATTTCATTTTATAATAAAATGCTCAACAATTTATTACGTAGCTTATAGCTGTCCCATCTAAGCTCTTTGACCTAGATCTTTGCCAATCGTAAATGTTGCTAGAAAAGTATACAAATAATATTGAACAAGTTTGAATGACTGAACCCTTTTACTACAGACTCTACTTTTTAGAATTACAAAATTTGGAATATTTTTCTTTTCTTGAAGTCACGGGATGGAGTTTAGACATTGGTAAAGCTATAAAGTTTCTCCTTGTTTATGATATAGAAAAAAAGGAATAAACTTAGTATAAATGGAATATGTCTGGTCATTAGTTGGCATGAGAGGTTGTTTTTTTTCATGTTATTTTTACTGTGGAAGAACTTGTGATCTCTTTGATTTGGGATCCACATGATGTTTGGCATGTGCCAGTGTTAACTCCTTTGCAAGTGTTTCAAGTTGTGCAAGTAGTAATCAGAATGACCGAATATCGTTTCCCAAGAGACTCATGTAAATACTAAGTAATTGTACAACTAATAACTAATCTAGACTAAAGAATAATTTCATAGTTTGTGTTACGTGCAAGAAAGTAAAGCTTATGCATGAACAAGTATAACACTTTGGAAGTTAAGAACGCTTAGAAGATGGAAAAGACTAGAAATGATATGGATTGGTGATGTTGGGGTTAGATTTCACCGACCTCACTCATGCATTTAGACACTTAAGTCCTCTCCATTATAAAGCTAATGTCAACTCACGAGTTTATTTAAACCCTAATCTCTTAGAAGAATGAGCCTAGGTTTCTTTATTAAGAGTCAATCCCCTGGACCCCTAATAAACAAACTTGCTTTAGCAACTAGGGTTTAAGACAACTAATGAGACAAGCTGCACTAAGGATCTTGTTTCAGTTCTAAGTTACAAAAGATATTTTTCAACACCTAATGAACCAAGTATCAAGTTATGGGTGATCAAACTAAAGTAAGCATGAAACACAAAAACAAAAATGCTAACATTCAATGGAAAAGGCATATATATATATATATATATATATATATATATATATATATATATATATATATATATATATATATATCAAAACATAGCAAGATACATGAGAGTTTAGTGGTTACATCTACCTCCAACAAAATGGGTTTAGCTCTCCATTGTCATGGAGAGCCTAAGAATACAAAATGAGAAATGGAAGAAGATGGAGATACAAGAAGGAAGAAGTAGATGTTCCCACAAGCCCTAGCAGTCCTCCAAGCTCTCCAAACGGTGTTTTCGCGTCCAATCCTCCAAAAGATCCGTTTTCCCTTGAGCAAACAAGAAGAAATAGGGCAAAAATTGCCAGGTCAGCAAAACCGACATCGGCACATGGCTTCCTCCGCTGGGCGCTATTGCACAGAACAAAGAAGAGGGCTCTCTGTGAAGATGGTGCCCAACACGACTTGTTCCTGGAGCAGTGGCGCCCAACGCAATTATGTGCATTGATTGGTGGCGCCCGACGCGAATTATGGTGCCTAGCGCAGTTGACATCTGGTGCTCTTTGACTTTGTGGTGTTGACTTTGGCTTCTATGGCACCAGCATTTCTTCTAAGTTTCGCATTTTTTTGTTTTTCTAGCTTCTATAGGATGCAAACATGTTTTGGCTTGGGACAAAAGCTTTCTATTACTAAATTAGACACAAAATAATGGAGATAAGTGGTATAATTAGATTAGTATAACCCAAAATGTAATTATTTACAAAAACAAGATAAAATTGAAGACTAAGTAGATTAAAAACTAGAGAAGAGTTTGATTTTGTTAATAAAAGATAATTAAATTAATGGTAAAAATTAACATTATCGGCCTGTCGAAGAAAACTTATTATTGGGATACGTATCATATTTTCAAATGGAGTAGGGGTAAGATGTAATGGAATTGTTTATTGTTTATTTTTTCAAGCAAAATTGAACTTTAATTAATACCTCGTTGAACTGGGGACTGAGTTTATTTTTCCTCAACTGCTAGACTTGTTATCCATTAGTATGTTGCTTTGTCAGCTCTGGGACTTCTTTTTTGTGCTTAGTCATTTTTCCCAATGTTTCCAGTAGTTAATTATGTTCCGTCGTCCTTACTAAACGTATGTGATAGTTTTTTATTACCTTTCACTTCGTGAACTCGGGTTAAGTGTCTGTATCTGCTCAGTTATTTCTTTAATTTTGTGTTGATAATACTTTTAGGTGTTGCGTTTATTTTATAGATTGACTATGATTGCAAGATAGACTCACAGTTACTTTCAACTAGCTTATCTTGACACTTGCAGATAAAATTTACCTTCTATTTATTGCTGTTGGACTAAATCAGAGGAAGTTTCTCTCAAACATTTTGGCACATCTTTTATTGCTTGTATTCTTCTACTTTACGGTTTACGAAGAGATTATTTCACAGGTCTCCTTCAGTATCCCGCATTCGCTCTAAGATGCTTTATGCAACATCGAAGGACAGGTTCAGAAGGGAACTACAGGGCATCCATTACGAGATTCAGGCAACAGACCCAACAGAGATGGATCTTGAAGTCCTCAGAGAGCGTGCAAACTGAGCAGCTACACAAGATGGTCGTGTTTTTAGGTGATCTAGTTAGGATGTATGAGACCTTGAGGGAATGATGTTGATTGATACCCTTTAGTTCTATCATGTTCTATGTCTGTTTTGATATATTTCACTTAAACTGTGGACTTATCATTTATCAAGTGAATAACCTGCACCTGTGAAAGCTGATTAGGGGTTCCTGCCTAAGAAACTCCACTGCAGGGAAATTTCAACATTTCCTTATTGCCATGATGCTTCATAGGTGCAGATTAATATATTAATGGCTATTGAAAAATGAACTTATATTCTATGAATTTCAAGTGGAAGTTGGTGAATCTACTTTGTTACTTTTTAATCCACGCAGGGATTTAGTTTTGTTGCTTCAGTTCCAGGATTGGAATATTTGCCACTTGCTTTCTGAACTCAAGGTGCAGTAAAAACTAACGAGTTTTATGGATGCGCATTGGTGCAGTAAAAACTTGCATTCTTAGTAAATTTAAATTAATTTTGATATTAATTTTAAGATAGTTATTGTCAAATCAATAAGCTAACTAATTTGATCGAGTAACAGTGTAAAATTATTGTGTATTTTCTCCATATATTTAACTTTTAGTAAAATTGGATCTAATTCTTACCTACGACTTTTTTATTATTTGGGCATGTTTACATTTTCTAATTTTTATTAAAATTAGATTAAAACAAACACACTTTTAGTATGTCTATACTTTTTTGGTTAGACTCGCAAAATATATTTTTTCTTAAATCAATCTCGACTTTTAATAAAATTTATGTGGTGTCGGTTTACTTTATTAGACAAGAATCCTTTAAACGATGTATTCAAGAGTAAAAAGAAAAAAAATATTGAATAGTCTGTCTAAAGTTTAATACAAAAAAAAAGTTATCACTTAAATATAATTACATATTAATTTTATGTCTAGTTTAATTTCATTCTCGAGATTCCAGATCAGAAATGTGGTGTGGGATGGGATTGACATGATGAATTAGTTTATAGGAAGGGAGGATGATGAACTGGCCAAGGCAGATTGGCAGGCAATGATATGCAACTGCTATGGCTCCACACAATTATTGCTTTGGTCCTGTCACCTTTCTCTGTTTTTTTTTTTTTTT
>Ga0209589_1009131_pt1 | contig 15120 bp, 4 predicted proteins | sample CowpeawhiteBW_FD_187525 | JGI IMG/M metagenome (GOLD analysis project Ga0209589, IMG submission 187525) | Root nodule microbial communities of legume samples collected from California USA - Cow pea white BW (SPAdes) (version 2) | ecosystem: Host-associated > Plants > Roots > Nodule | place: USA... | reverse complement strand
TTTTTTTTATATATATATATATATATATATATATATATATATATATATATATATATATATATATATATAATATGTAGGGGTGTGTTTTATCTTTTTGTTACATTACTTTGCATCCATTGTGAATGTTTGTGAGTCCACAAAATTTCGGTACATGTTGTGATCCAAAACCTACAGTTTATTTCCATTTCCCTTTAAATTTTTATTTATTGTATGAGACATTTTGTAACAACATATATTTTAAACTTTACATGTTATATATTTTTGCATAGATTATTATATACTGTTTTAAAAATTTTATTAATTACTTTTGAAACTATATCCAAAAAAAACTTTTAATTAATTAATTAAGAATATGACAATATTCACATTAAGGCCGTGTCGAAACTAAATTAGTTTATGAATCACGGTCAGTTAAATAAAACATAGAACAATAAAAATGGTAATTAAATATGATTTTAGTCCATACGTGAAATCAAAATTTATCTTTATTTGAAATTTTGATAAATTTTAATTTATAAATTTTAAAAATAATAAATATAGTGTTATTCTTTTTTTTATTTTTTAAATATAATTTTAAACTGACATTGAAATGAAAACATGTATACCCAAGTCAAATACTAACTAGAAACATGTAATTTTAGACGGGAACAAATTATAATTTTAGGTCACATGTACTGAAAATATGTTTAACCCCGAATTTTAATTCAGAAATTTAACGTAATTTTCTTTTTCATTTAAAGTTACTAGGATAAAATTTTACTTTTAATTAAAAAATTCTCACGTAAGATAACTACTAGCTAGGAATATATTCTTTAATGAGTTCCCTACCTGATACGTGCATCATAAAAGTTGAAGTGTCATTCAAATGAAAAGAAAGTGTTGAAGTGTCATTGAAATGAAAAAGAAAGTGTTGCTGTAAATTTGACACAGTGGTTAGCTGCACTTGAATGATGCAATTGGGAAGAGATTTGTATGGACAGAAGTTGAAGGTGCAACATTGGGAGTTCTAAGTCACTAAATAATATTCTTCTTGAAAATTAGAGCATCACAAATGCAGAACCTAACACACACCAAGCATCAGAAACCCTTTGCTGTTGTCTCAGTTGGGGATATTTAATTTCCAGTCTATTCAGGCCATTACCACATGAGAGGGAACATTCACAAGACTACTATAGCTCATAAACCATTAGGCGACTTTATCTCAGTTGCGTGATAATATTTATATTTTGTTGAATAATATGACAAAAAATTTGTAATATCAGTCATGCTTTCTTAGATTATATGGATACTTTCTTGGAAATAATTCTTTATATATTGGTGGTGAGCATGATTAAAACATTGGTTCTTGATTTTACTATGATTGTCATCTCATGGGTTACTTAAAAATTTATTTAAATATTTGAACACTAATAAATAAATAAATAAATAATTTTTTTAGGTAGGTTGGTGAGCCAACCCACTTAATCCACCAACCTGTGGTGGGTTGAGCCGGGTTACAAAATATTTGGCTCACCATAAAGTGAGCCGGGTTGGGTTCACTCATTTTTAACCCGGCTCGTGGTGACAAACCCGTGTGAGTCGGATTGACTCACTTTGAAATGTCTAATTTGCTCCATAAAAATTATAGGTTGATATAGATAATAAATATGATATATATCGTTATGATAAATTTATTGGGAATAGTCACATTGAAAATTTTTAAGAAAAAAATCAAAATGATAAATATTTAAAATTATGATAAGATTAAAAAATAGTTAATGTCTATGACAAGATGACAATTGTATATAAAATTCTATACCATCTTTAAGATCAATCACCATATTTGAAATATTGTTTATTTTAGATCTTGTAACTATTGTCATAATTTTTGTCTTTAAAAGATGATTCAGAGTTGGTTAAAAAAGGAAGATGTATTTAAATTGTCTTTGGTCTTGCTTCCTAAGTGACGTGGGACTATTAGGTATAAAATAAATCTTCCAATCGAGATCTAAAAGTGTTCCCTCCTAGATAGAGAAAATCTCCAATAAACCAAGGTATTCAATAGGCCAAAGAATCGGGCGAAAATTCAAGTCAGAAAAGATGTCTCCACGAAGCCGAGGTCATTGCAAGAAACCAGAAAGATGTCTTCCTATGACCGACGCCACTAAGGGTAGTTGGTTGATGGTTCAAGATTTACGAGGATGTCACCCTAGGACCGACCTCTCTGTAAGAAACTAAGATTGAGGAGATGGTGCATGTGAAGATAGAATCTTAGATTATATAAAGTGATTATTTTGGTTAAGAAAATATTTAAAAGAAGAAACATTAGTTATTATTTAGGGAAATATTCTAGTTGTTGTTTAGGGAAATATTTTAGATTATCTCTAAGACTATTATTATGCATTAACTAATTATGTATATCTACAATATTTATAACCGACTTACCTTCTACAAAAAAAATGTTACTCCCATGATCAAGGGATAGATTTATTTTGGCCTAAGTGAGTCATTAGTTAAGATTAAAATACTTCTTTCTTTTTGTTTCGGTTAAAGGTTTATTACACATTATCTCGATGTTTCGGCCTCAAGTTCATTTAAACATCATCTATAATATCATTGTATCATAAATTTCATAAAATGCAATAGGTATATATTTAAGTTATAAACGAAATACAATTTGTGAAAAAAATTTAGAGATGTAAAACATATAAGCCAAAAATACAATTATTCAAGTTTTAGTTAATCTCTTATTAAGATCATTATGAATACAACTAACTTGGTGGCAATCAATCGTAAGTCAATAAATATTTTAAATATAATAGTTGTAAAACATTATAAGTTTGGAATTTGTTCACTTATACTTAATTCAAATTTTGAAAGATTAGAAATTGCATAGTTTAGTGCTTAGAGGATAAGATAAGTGAGAACTAATACAATTAAAACTTTTTTTTTACATGTTGACATTGAATAATGGGAAGGTATATGTTGAAGTGTCAAACAAGAATATTTTTTTCTTTCATAATCATAATCCTTGGGCATCACCATCTTCATCGAAGATAAACCCACTTTTTTTAGCAGTGAACTGGAATAGTGTTCAACAACTGAATGGGTTAATTTCGCATCATTAAAATCCTTTCTGTCAGATTAGTTTTATATTCCATATACCGCAAATTGTTCGTAAGGTTCAAAGAATTCTTGGTGATGCGTGAATGAGAATAATAAAATCTAAATCATTGAATGGTAAAATCTGATTTTATTTCCTTTCTTCGATGTTCTCGTTACAGCAAAAGTGTGATAATAATGAATCTGATAGTCTTGAATATAGTTTTATTCCTATAATTATTTTATGAGATATTTTTCTTCTATTTTGTTTTAAGGAATTTGAGGTTGGTTTTGAATGATTAATAGTAAAGGAGTTGTTAAGAAGATAAGATAAAAAAGAAGAAAGACGAATAACAAAGAAGTTGTTAAGAAGATAATACTTATGTTTGGTCAAATTTTGAAATGAACTTTGATGCATCGGAATCCACCACACACACTTCAAGAGATAAATAAGGTAGGAGAGGATCGTAATTTGAGTTTTTCCTCAAGATAATACAAAAAATTATTTATTTATCGATGAAAAATTACTAACATAATGACATTCGTTAAGAAAATTTAAATTATTAACAAAAATACTTGTCTATGAATTAAGTCTAAGTTAAGTTTTGTAGTTTTTTGTCAATAAATACTTGTCAATAAGTGTTATATGTGCTTGTCTGTTGATAATATATCTGACAATAAATTAAGCATCAAATGATGAGACACATGCTTTGGGTCTTAAAATCTTTGTTTGTAGTTATCTGTTTGTAATACCACTAATGCAAAACAATTTTTTCAAAGTATGTTATTTTGAGTTTTGTAAGTCTATTTTCGAACAAACTTAGATTCAATAGATTTAAATTTTAACATACGTAAAATTGAAGTTTGTTGTTCACCAAAATACTTAATTCTGAATACATTTCTACACAAAAAAGCAGTGCATTTAAGTCAGTTTTGACCATAACAGACTTAATTTTGTTATATTTTTTTTTAAAATTAATTTTGTTTTAGCATAAAACGAAAACCTATAATATAGAAATTTTTCTAGTACATAATAAACAATTCCAAAATGAAAATAAAGAATAACATGTCTAACTTAAAATTGGAGGTCATCGGTTCTGGATGGATGGGAGATTGGGAAGTAAATTGTAGGTATAATTAGTCGTAACGTATCCAATTTCGTCTCGATGTGTCTAAATGGTACCCGCTTTTAACTTTGCATCTACTTAGTACCCAAATTAGTTAATTTGCATCAATGTGGTCCCTTTTCGTATACTCCGTTAAATAAGATAACGTCTGACTGAGTTGACCAGTTAACTGAGAAAAAATGTTATGACGTGGCACGAAAGTAGTGTGTGATGTGGAACAGTGCAGCGTAAGAGGAAATTGAAAAGAAAAAAAAGGCACGAATTGGGAACAGAATAGAATAGGGGTTTTCTGGAGTTAGGGTTTACGAAATTTGGGTCATTTCATGCGTTGTGGACAAAATTGAAGGTGTAATTGACATCAAATTGGCAGCTATTTGGGATTGCAGGTGCACAAACCATTTGTTTTTGTCGTTGATTGCATTATTTGTTGTTGGGATGGTGGGGTTTAGGGTTAGTGGTTGAATGTTGTGCGTGGTTTAATTTAATGGTGTTTTGGGTATTCTGAAGGAGATGGATTATGCCAATGTGAAGGAGATGTGGTATTCCACCCACTGACCCAGATACAGAACTAGGAGAAGAAACGCTGTGATTATGTGACCCACACGAACAAGACGACCACGAATGACTAAAACCATGCGACATTTCCCACTTCACTCGCCATCTTACCCCTGCAATAAATCAGCTTCCCGGGGAAAAAATGAAGAAGAAGATGAAGATGGGAATGGGAAATTAGGGCTTTTTGAATGAGGACAATCAATTCAAATAGGGCATGACACATTATCCACAAATTGCCACTGTATAATTATTTTCATTGACACGTATCTGTTCTGCAATGCCACATCACAGATCTGTTAACGACATTTATGAAAACTTAACGGGATGGACCACATTGATGCAAAATAACTAATTTGGGTACTAAGTAGATGCAAAGTTAAAAGCGGGTATCATTTAGACACATTGGGACGAAACTGTGTACATTGCGACTAATTATACCTAAATTATAACATCCCGGTTGGACATTACTAATTTAAATAATTAGAATAGAAAAAAGTATAAAATCGCATTTATCATAATTCTTTTTCCCAAAACACGGAAAAATTTACAACATTTATTATATCGCAATAAATTAAAATTCACAAACTATGATTGTCGATTACAAACTCCGAGTCTGGTAAGATAATTGTTTACAAAATGTTTAAAATCCATAAAACAAGAAAACATCATAAAGGTTTTTCCCCAAACTAGCCCTTCTCTGAATTTCTGCTTCACCAACGCCACCTACAATATCATTTGCTCTCGTATAACACATTACACGATCATCGCCAAACATAAGTAGATAGAGTGAGCTCAACAGAATAAAAGTGCACTATACAATATAATAAATAACTATACAATATTCCAACAATTCTAATACTCTCAAGTCTCATCACATAGTATACTATTCTCTCTTAACTAACCAGTTTCATTTCCTACGCTACAACGCCTCTTGGGAAGAACAAGCAACAACCCTTACCTGACCAAAACCCGGTAAGAGCATTACAATCCTTAGGACTTACAAGCAACCACCCTTGCTTGCTCACCAAAAATATGGCAAGAGCACAACCCTTACCTGTTCACCAAAACCCGGTAAGAGCGTTACTTTTCCTAAGACTCACAAGCCATAATCTTTAATCCTCGACTTCCAAATCTTTCTCTGGATGCCTCTTGATTCTACACCTTTTGATGATTACATTAATCGATCCTTGCTACCACGAGTGTCTACTCGCCCCTCCGACTACAGGCCACCACCTAATAGTCCACACGCGGGAATAAATTTGCCACGACCACGATCTACGACACCAAGTGGAGTTTCCCAATACGAACCACAATCCGTATTTGTGCCAAGACTATAAAACTCCTCGGATAACAGTAAGGAGGGCAATCTTTTGAAACTCATCCGTACGAGCCACGATATCGCACACTCCACTAGACTTCCAAAACCACCAGGTTACAACATCGAGTGGCCACGTGTTACCCCAATACAAGTTACACTCGTAACTAGGCCCCAACAAAGCATCACATTAAGACCTCTATCCAAAACTGTGTAGAATCCCTCACTGCATCCAAAACTGCCTAGCACAACACCCTTTTTGCTAGGTTAACTCGCATTCTAGACCGCTTGGCAGACTACTTGGCGCCGCTGGGCGCCAACCCACTAGATTTTGGTCTAGCCCCAATTCCACAACACATCGCCTGGTGGGACCACTTTCGTCGCCAAGCACCAACTCTTGGGTTTTATCCCAGAGTTCACTGTGTGGCCTATCTGCTAGCGGTTTACACCATTCCGTCAGACGCCACACCAGTAACTGGTAATTTATTAGTATTTGGCACTCTAGAATAGGTTCCAATGAACCTATTTACACAAGACACTCAGTTCACGCTAAACATGCATCCATGACAAGTAAATACACTTTCATATCATTAAGTTGGACTCAACCACACAATATCACATGGTCATACATCAAACTCAACCATATTCTTACTTTTATACATTCCGAAGAATTACAATAAATCCACATAATCCACAAAAAAAAAAATGTTATACTTAACACACAATCTATACAACCAAAGAATATACAAACTAGGAAGAACACATAACCATTGCTCCCAAATATTGCACAAGCAATAAAATAAGCAATAATACTAGTAAGATAAAATAATAATAATAATAATAATAATAATAATAAAATTAAGCAATAATAATAAATAATAATGATAATAAAATCATAAATAAAATAAAACAATGATAATAATAACAATAATAATAAAATAATAGTAAAATAAAATAAAATAATAGAAAAATAAAATAAAATAATAATAATAATAATAATAAAGATAATTATAAAATAAAAATAATAATAGTAATAATAAAAATAAAAATAGTATTAAAAAATAATAATATAAATAATATAAATAATATAAATAAATAAATAATAATAATAATAATGTTAATAATAATAAAAAAAAATTTAAAAAATAAAAATAATAATAATGAAAATAATACTAAAATAAAATGAAACAATAATAATAAAACAGTAATATTAATAAAATAAAATAATAATAATCATAAAATAAAACAATAATAATAAAATAATAATAATGATAATAAAATCATAAAAAAAACAATTTTAATAATAAAAATAATAATAAAATGAAATGAAATGAATAATAATAATAATAATAAAATGATACTATAAAAAAATAATAATAAAATAAAATGGAACAATAATAATAAAATAATAATAATAATAATAATAAAATCATCATTAAAATAAAATAATGATAATAATAAAATAATAATAATAATAATAAAATAATAATAATAATAGTAATATAATAATAATAGTAAATAATAATCATAGGTGTGTCATATATAGAAAAAAAAACTTTAAACATCACGCCAAGGAAGAAAGAAGAATTATAATAATCATAGATTATTATATACTGGAAACCACAAGCACATGCATACTTTCTCTAAAACCACATACAACAAGTATCAAGAAGTTAAACGATACAAGAATTTGGTTCAAGAAAGACTTTCATGCATTAATATATATAACGCAATTGCATATAATATCATTAAAATAGGAAATGACAGGTCCCCTAACTTGGAATTCCGACTCCAAAAATGCTCTTAGAATCCTTCCTTACACCATAATTGATCTCCACCCTTGGACACTCCTTCCAGCCTTCTAACACTCTCTAAGTTCTGTTTTTAGGGTTCTAAAACTCCCTTTTGGTAGCCACACGATATTGCACCATTCTCCTCCATTAACAAGTGAGTCCATTAACATATTATTCCATGCCTCTTTGGTTTCTATGATAGGGTAATATGGTTTCTAGGTTTTCCCTAACATTGCAGAACCAAAAAAATAATAAAATGCAAATAAGTCAAGACTAAATTGTACTAGCCAAGGTTTGAACCTACCTTAACTCAATTACCAAACAATTGCACAACAATTCAACCAATTCATATTTTGTGATAATTCCTACACCACTAGGATTATATTATCATGCACCATGTTCAAGTATATTATGAAAATAATAAAACAATTAAATTAATACGCTAATGTCATACACAAGGCTCAAACCCAAGTCCTCTCGTAATGGTTAAGTACTTTTAACCACTTGAGCTACCATTGTTCCTTATCTTCTCTTTCCATATTAATTAACTTAGGCATTCCTGCCCTCGCATTTATTAAATAAATATTTATTTATTTATTTAAATTTTTCCGAGTCTTACACAAATCGTTGGAGAGGAGGTGGGGAGGGAAAGAAATCGCATGGGAGGATTACAATTGTGTGGCACCGAAAGTGTTTCTTTATCACCCAAAATGAGGAATGCCCTTAACCTCTACGAGAAGCATGGATAAATACCCTATTTTTGACACAACAACGTCGTCACCACTGTCGGGTGCTAGCTCAACACCATTGGGCGCTATAAGATAAAACACAAAATCAATGGCCTCTACAAAACTATAAGACTCATTGAAATTAATTAAATAAATAAATAATTAATAAATGCGGGTAGTGGGAGCCTTTATGACATTTAATATTAATTAATGTGACGTGGAAAAGTGTTAGCTTAAATGTTGAGAGTACTTGATTGTGTGAGAGAACTTGGGTTCAAGTCCTATGTATGCCAATTTTGTGTTGTTTGATTTAATGTAAATGTGATATATGGTTCAAACTTGGATTTTAGGGACTATTTTGGGTCTAAATTATGTTCACATGTTTGGTGCAATGTTCTGAATTGTTTGGCATGGATTGGAATGTGGTTTAGACTTTGTTGCTGGTGTTTGTGTGCGTAAATAGTGCAGAATTATGCAATTCTCGCTCATGCGAGCCAGGCTTGCCTAGGCGAGATTAGCAGAGAAGCGAGCCTGATTCTACTCGAGCGTCTCGCTCAATCGGAGGATTTTGGTCTTAGGCGACAGACCATCTTGCTGGCGAGTGTGCCTCGCTTAAGCGAGAAATCGTGAGTGTTGGGTGATTTTGCTTAGGCATCTAGCCCAGGTGCGAAGCCCTACTTTGGGCGACGGAGTGTCTTGCTCAGGCGAGAGTCCCTCGCCTAAGCGAGAGTTCAAGGTTGGTTTTGTGCGAGGTGCTCGCCCAAGCGAGGTACCTTAGCTTAAGCGAGGTAGGTTTGGGTGCTTAGGCGAAGGCTTCAAGCTTAAGCGAAGGATGTAGAAATTGTGTGTTTCAAGGCAATCGATTATACTGTATTGGAGTGGTTGGTGTTCGAATTGTAATGTGTGGCCGATAAGGCTTCTAAGATATCTCAAAGGTGGGCTTGCTGGTGTTCCTTGAGTTGTGGCTCAGAATGTATCCCTTGACTTGTGGCTCGGGATAGGGGTTAAGCACATGGAATTCTCTAAATTGTGGCTCAGAATGATGTCCCTTGAGTTGTGGCTCAAGATAGCGGATGAACACGAGGAACTCTTGAGTTGTAGCTTAGGTTGGCGAGTGTTGTCGGTGTGAGTGTGCTGGTTGTGGCCAGGACGGTTGGGTCCAAATAGATTGCCCTCCTCAGTAAATAGATGACGAGTTTGGTAGTCTTGGGAAGTTACGAACTATGTTCGTATTGGGAACTCCACCGGGCGTTACGGTGTGTGATCCGTAGCATGATTTCCCGCACGTGCTCTATCGGTTGTGGCCGATAGGTATGGCAATAAGACATCTTGAGGTACTCACAAGAAGAGGTAGGACACGATCAACATGGTTGTGGTTATGTGGAAGGAAAGGATGAGATTTCTTTGACATTTTTGGATGTCAAATCATTGTTGTGGGCATGTGAGAGCAAAGAGTGGTTTTCCTTGAAGTGCTTATGATATCAAAACATGGTTGTGGCCATGTGGGATGAAGGAAGGAAATTTTCTTTGGTGTAATTATTTTGATATATAATTGTTGTATATACATATGATTGTTTGATATTAGTTCACCCTATCTGCTTGTGTTTAGGGATGATCATGTACGCGGTACACGGGAGCAGATAATATTGCAGGTGGTTCTAGTAAGGCTTAGGCTCAGAGTGTGGGCTAGCTTGGGACTTTTCTCGTAGTTTTTATATTGTTTTATGATTTCAATAAGTTGTAACTATTGATATTATTGAACCTTTGGATAATTATATTAGTATTTATATTCCATGGATTCTGGATTATTATTGGCGTAAATAAAAGTTTTAAAATTCCCGTGTTTTTGGGAAATGATGTTTTAATAAATGAAGTTATTTATATTTTCTTTTTCATATTAATTAAATTCATAATATCAAGTATATTATTAAAATAATAAAACAATTAAATTAATACGCTAATGTCATACACAAGGCTCAAACCCAAGTCCTCTCGTAATAGTCAAGTACTCTTAACCACTTGAGCTACCATTGTTCCTTGTCTTTTCTTTCCATATTAATTAACTTAGGGATTCCCGCCCTCGCATTTATTAAATAAATATTTATTTATTTATTTTATTTTTCCGAGTCTTACACAAATCGGTGGAGGGGAGGTGGGGAGGGAGAGAAATCGTATAGGAGGATTACAATTATGTGGCACTGAAAGTGTTTCTTTATCACCCAAAATGAGAAATGCCCTTAACCTTCACGAGAAGCATGGATAAATACCCTATTTTTGACACAACAATGTCGTCTCCACTGTCGGGTGCCAACTCAACACCATTGGGCGCTATAAGATAAAACACAAAAAAATGGCCTCTACAGAACCACCATCTGGTACCAATTATGTGTTAGATTGAAATAATGATTTGAGACTAGAAGAGGGGTTGAATTAATTGTTTAACACTTTTTCGAAAGCTTAAAAGCCCTTTTGATTGAGTCAAATAGACCACAAAATTCGAATGCAAAAGTTGCAGAACAACACACTTTCAATTGGTCAAAACATAAAATAAAAGACTAATTTGTTTTTGAGCCTATGAATTAGATGACTAAAATTTAGAATCAATCGGCTAAAATCCTGGGAAATTATGTAGAATGCAAAATTCACAGATTTAACTCAAAGAACAAACTTTTACCCACAAGATTTGTTCCAATGAATATTTCTAAAAGGTATGCATCATCATATTGCATAGAAACATTAAAATTCAACAAATAATGATTTACTTAGTTTTCTTGAGTTTTTCAAGTGAATTAAAAGGGTGGGATGAAGGGAAGAAAATGGCACAATTGTTTTTATTTTGGTTCAATCATATAGCTACATATAGTTTACTAGGACAACCTGAACCTGGTTTCCACTATATTCAAAAGTTTTATAAATCACACACCAAGATTACACTTTTGAACAAAGAAACACACATAATTTTTTACTCACAAAAATCTAGCCTAACACCCTACAAGAATCACACCCAAAGATTTGGAATCACACTAGGTAAACAACCAGAGGCACAAGAACTACAAAACCTGATGGTGGCTCTCCCTAGCCAACCATACACAAGTTCTTCAAGCTAATCCCAAGTCAAAATGCCTCCAAGATCAACCAAGATCTTCAATCTTAACCTTGTAGTTGTGTAATACAGAGAAAGAGAGAGAGAATTTTCCAATGATGAATGACATGTTTTCGTGCTTAAAAACTCAAAATTATGCCTCTACTCTCGAAAATACAAATTATATAGTTTGGTTTAAGTGAAATCAATCAGTTAAATTTTTTGTACAATCTGTTGACTTCACATGACTTAAGTGAAATCATTTGATTGAAAAACAATTCAACTGATTGAACACATTCATATTAGAAATTATATACAACAAACCTTTTAACTTGTTAAAACCCATTTTTAACATATTAAAAAGGATACACTAAGACTAACAAGACATAACCTGTATCATATAGCCTACCAACATGATATAGCATGTAATCATTATATTTAACACATCAATTAAAAATTTAATAAATTGAAACATAATCATCAAGCGAATCTTCATCAATCTCCATCAACCACATATGATCTTCATGCACCTGGCTTTATCAAATCTTTGCTTCAAGCTTGCTTGTGCCAACATTATGTACCACCAGATGTCGACAACTTCACTTGCATGTGGCGCTCGACATCATGTATCCATCGCCCTAACCAGGCTCCCCTATAATTGTGGTTGCTTGTTGATTTTGTAGCACTAGGCTCGATTCCAACGGCGCCCAACATGGGTATTTTCTCCAAAGTAATATTTTCTGGTCCAAAACATGTTTCCTGAGTCTTAGCTTGTTTTCTTCCACTAAAAATGCTTCATATTCACTTATTTAAGACATCCAAAATAGATATTAAGGGTAAAACAAACATAAAATAACTAAAACACAAAATAATGCAAAAAAACACACTAAACTTGAGGATTAAACAAGATGACAGATAAGGAGAGTTGATTTTATTCACTAAATCCAACACACTAAAACATGTAAAAATCAATGTTATCACTCCCCCACACTTAAAACCTTGGTTGTCCTCAAGCAAAAGGTTATTTGGATTAGAAAGACATATAATCAACGATGGTCTAACAACTAAGAAGCAAGTTCACACAATCATTTAGATAACATTCATGAATGCTCTCTTTTATATGACACTAACAACTCCTTAAATATGGTGGTCATAATGCAAATATTACAAGAATGTCTATGCATGCTTTATATGAGACTAACAACCATGGAGAAAATGTTTTCATCGATCAACCAAAGGAACCAATCCTCACTATAAAATAGTGTTTCACTCAAGCATACTAGTGTATAAGGGTGTGTTATTCTCTTTTCGACCACTAATTGCACAAAATTTGGCTTTGCTTTTCATTTCAAGAGCTAAGAGTTATCAAAACTTGCAACACGAACAAATACTTTATTGGGTGAATTGTGACAAGGCTAGGAAGGGGAATTGTGTTTCTAGGTATCATGAATGAGCAGAAAAGAGCAATTCCATCAACTTCACAGTCTTAATATTCTATTCTCTTATATCTGAAAACTAGAACATAACCACTCATTACATTGCAGCCACATTTTTCATTCTTTTTAAATTTTTTTTCTTTTTCTTTTATATGAGAATAATTACAAGATGGAACTACATCAATCACAACCAATTGTAATATGATCTTCATGCTTCCCCTTTTTCGGCAACATCCCCTACATTTGAATCACACTAATGACCATGAAATATCTACTCTCTCCATTCAAGGTGAAAGGGTCAATCATTTTCAACAAGGCTCAAGGGTTCAAAGATAAAGGAAATGTGCTTTTAATGCTCAAACGGGTTGCATAAAGGTTCTAATATTTGAAAACACGGTTGGCTATCATGGGTCAATGATGCAATGATGAATGTAAGACCCAGAAAAAAAATATTTATTTAATAAATGCAAGGGCAGGAATCTCTAAGTTAATTAATGTGGAGAGAGAAGAGAAAGAATAGTGCTATCTCAAGTGGCCAAGAATACTTGATTATATGAAAGGACTTAGGTTTAAGTCTTATGTATGACTTGTGGTGTTAATTAATTATTTAATTTGTTTTGCGTGGGGATAAGATCTTGTGACTTAATGTATAAGCACATGTGTGCATAAAACATCATAAAACATGAATTGGTTGATTGGTTGTGCTTTGGCTTTGTATTTGTTAGGGTGTGGGTTCGAACCTTGGTGACACAAAATAGTTTTTTTGTGCTCATATTATTTTGGTGGTGAGGAGAGACGTTCAGAAAACCTTGGCACAATAAGTTGTTCCTATTTTAATGATATTATATGCAATTGCATTACCATCACTACTATTATTATTATTATTCTTCTTTTCTTTGACTTGATGTTTAGAGTTTTTCACGTAAATGCGACATTATTATTATTATTTTATTATTATTATTTTTATTATTACTATTACTAGCTTTTATTATTACTATTACTAGCGTAACACAGGCGTTATCGCGCCTGTGTGTATATTTTTTAAATATACGTAATATTTTATTAGTAGTGATAATATTATAATGTTATTAAGTAAATATATATATTAAAATTATATTTATTAAAAATAAAGTGAAATATATCAGAACAACAAAGGCATCTGATTTTATAAAAAGTTTATAAAAGTAACGGTCAATTTTTAAAAATTTAATAAATTATTATATTTAAAGGGTAAAATCGGTATTTTGAAAAGTGGACACAAAAAGGGGAATCCCCTTTATATATTGTTATAGATTATAATTATTACTATAATTATTATTATTATAATTATTATTTTTATTATTATTACTAGCGTACACACATGCGTGACAAAGCTACACATTTTTTAAATATGCATGATATTATAATAGTAGGTGATGATAATATAATGTTATTAAGATAATATATAAAATAAAATTATATTTATTAAAAATAAAGTGAAATATATCAGAAAAGATGAGAGAATAACTATTGATAAATAGAAAAAAAGAAGAAGAAGCAGAGATAGACGATTTTACAAAAAAACTTGTAAAAGTAATGATCAATTTTCAAAAATTTAATAAATAATTATATTTTAAAGGGTAAAATTGGTATTTTGAAATGTAGACACAAAAGAGGGAATCCTCTTTATATATTGTTATAGATTATTTACATATTATTATTACTAGTTATTATTATTATTATTTTTATTATTACTATTATAATTATTATAATTATTTTATTTATTATTATTATTATTATTATTAATATTTTATTAGTATTTTATTTTATTATTACTATTATTATTTATATTATTATTTATACTATTATTATTATAATAATTATTATTTTTATTATTACTATTATTTATATTATTATTATTTATGTATAATTATTAGTTATTATTATTATTATTTTTAATATTTTAATTATTATTAGTTATTATTATTATTATTATTATTATTATTTTTATTATTATTATTTTT
>Ga0209589_1009130_pt1 | contig 15120 bp, 9 predicted proteins | sample CowpeawhiteBW_FD_187525 | JGI IMG/M metagenome (GOLD analysis project Ga0209589, IMG submission 187525) | Root nodule microbial communities of legume samples collected from California USA - Cow pea white BW (SPAdes) (version 2) | ecosystem: Host-associated > Plants > Roots > Nodule | place: USA... | reverse complement strand
ATTCTTATTATCTTATTATTTGTATAATTTTTCTTTCTCAGCTCACCCTTGCTTGTTTGTGTGTTTGTGTTTGGCGATGATCACGTGACTTGTTACGTGGGAGCAGACGTGAATTCAGGTGATCATGTTGATGCTTAGCAACAGAGCGGGGCTACCGATGGGGGATTTTCTTTATGCTATGCTTTCCTACCTTTTGTAATAGACATTATGATATTTTATCCATTATGAACTTGTAATAAAGATGAGACAGTACGAATGGATTATAGCGAGACAAGTTTGAAATTTCCCGCACTTGGGAATTTATCGTAATGTTTGATTTTCTTAAAGTATATTTCGTGAAAAATCAGTTTTATCTAGTAATATCCGTTTGGGGTGTTACAGTATAAGGTATAATAAAATAAAAACAATTTTTTTATTGAAATAGATAAAAATAATTGAAAAGTAATAAATAATTTTATTCTCAATAGATAAAGTAAGTATTTTCAGCCTTCAATATCGACCGATTTAATTAAGGCTTGTCGCACACCCACCCACAGTACAACTTTAATATGTCATAAAGCCATATTTCCTGAGAAAACTGGTACAGTGGTTAAAATGTAATATATCTTAGTATTGGCAGCTGGGGAAATTCAAATAATTTTTATTAAAAACATGATTTTATTCGAAATATATGATTAATTTAATATTTACTTCTTAAAATAATAATTAAGGGGAAATTATAAAGTTACATCTTGGTTAGTCATTCTCCATCTTACCTTCATGTAGAAAAGTGCTTTTCGATATACGAAATTCCAAGACCATATTTCTAGAACGATTATAAGTGTGAAGAGGGAAAGAAAAAGTCAAAAACACCGTGATGGACAGTGGTCAAATAAAGTGATAAGAGAGGGACGTCATTTTGTTGAAAAGAAACTTTGATGATAAGAGAATGTGTCAAATATAGCTTTGGCATAATTTCGCGAAATAGATTGAATATGTCATAAAAAAAAATAGTGTTGAATAAGAGATTGAAGAAAGTCGAAAGATAGTCGAAAGAGAAATTTCTTTAAGTTTGGCTCCAATAATAATTAAGCATTTTTTTAATTAACTTTTAAAAACTTTTGACAAATCTCTCTCATAAAATCTATTGATGGTATTAAAATTTAATTTGTCTTGATATTTCAGTTTGAACCTATATAAATGATCTATAAGTCCTGCAATCATGTATAATTGATAAAAGATACTACAAGAAAAATCTTCAGATACTCATCATAGAAAGAAAAATATACCGATGGGGAGAAATTCTGATTATAAAATATAAGTTTAAGTTTGAGTTAAAAAAAAGAAAATAATTTTTTAACTACTAAATTTTGATAATTTTCTTTCACAACTTTAGGTGACATCTTTTAAATTGTTCACTAATTTTTTATTTTTTTATTTTTAATATTTTAAAATCATTTAAAAAATTGACACTTTACGTTATAAAAAAGAGATGTTAAAATTTAATAGTTAAAATATTATTATTCTGAAAAAACACGTTGAATGAACTACATTAACACGTGAGTTCAATAATTAATGAAAAAGAATTTTATAAAATGTGTGTATAGAAAAGAGAGAAGAATTTCTTAAAGTTGAACATCAAAACATGCTTAGGCACAGAAAAAAGTAGAAAATAGTTGTTGTGAGTTCAATATTGAATATATATTTTTATCTTTCACGAAAATATACTCTGACTTGCATATTAATGGCTCGCACGGAAGATGACAGCAATAGCGTAAATAAATGATTTCTGATGAATTGGTGCATTCTATCTATCCACTCCGCTTGGGACAGCGGAAAGAGACGAAAACGGAACGGAAGGCAATTTAAAAAATGTTTATAAAAAAATTATTATTCCTTTTCCGTTATTTACAAAGAAAAAAAAAAGAAGTAGTTGAGTAAAAATAGATATATTATTATAAATAATTATAATATTTTAAGTTAAATATATTTTGAATTTCTAAACTTTCAGATTTTTAATATTTTAGTTCTCAAATTAAAAAAAATGAATAAATATATATTTTTAACTTAATCACATCAATTATCTTTTTATATGTTAAACAGTTTTAGAATCATTAAATATTGTTTAACACGTCGAAAAAATATAACTGAGCTAGAATAGTTATATTTCTTTATTTTTTAAAATTTGAGGATTAAATTATATCAATATTTAAGATATGAATTTTTGTTTTATAGTTTTTAAAAACTAAAAATATATTTAACTCCAATATTTTTAATATATTATTCATTTTTTTCACATTAGAGTATATAATGAGATAATATAGTAATATTCTTTCCTTAGGAAAATAATAAAATTAAGAAGATATTATAAAAAACTATAAATATATGATTAGACTAAGTGGTGAAATAAAGAAAAATATTATCTTAATCCGATAGATAGAATAACAATGTAACATCTTTATAAATTGTTTAATGTCGATTTTCGATTATAAACTAATATATCATAAATATTTTAAATTTTTTCCATTGTAGAAAGTTATATCTAACATATTATCTCAAATATGTAAAACATGATAATTTACACTAATGATTTGTACTAATATTCTAACGTGATAATTTTAATATTTATTCTTGATATTTAAAAAACTTGTTAAAGAAAATTAATAATATAAAAATAATAATAATATCATTTAATTGTGAATTGTCATATAATAATGACTCTCAGTCGCTATTATTTTATTGTGTTAAATTTTATGTGTTCAAAATTAAATATTTTTAAACAATTTAAATCTCAAGGTAATTTTTGTATGTTATGATATTAATTCTTTAAAATTTTATTAAAATTGTAAAGTATTATTTCAATTTTTAAAGCATGTAATAAAAGTGCTAATTTAACCATTAAAAGAATGTAAACTTAATATAATTCATTAATTGTATACAAATAACAAAGATATTGTTTTATAAGTTTTTGTGGAACTATTAATGATGGAAGACGGGTAGGAAAAGGAATTGATGTAAGATTCAAAATATTTTAATAAATAAATTTTAAAGTAAATAGGAAATGAAGTCTATGAATAAGAATTAGACGCTCATTTATCAGTTTATTATAAAAATTTTCTTTCTTTGCATTCTGACTTCAACAAAACACAATTTTGACTGTAGATTTCTTCTCAAACTAAGGTTTGTGGAGTTAAACTAATATAAAATGTTTTGAATTGATCAAAGTTTGGTATTGATATATATAATCAATGTTATCCAAGTTTTTTTTTGTGGTCTTCATGGTGGATCTAAATATATCACTTATATATATATATATATATATATATATATATATATATATATATATATATATATATATATATATATATATATATATATGCATATGTATGTGTGGTTTGATCATGGATGAGTGATTGCATGATCCTAATGAGTGATGCAAGGATATATAGGGTAGTATCACGTCATAGGTTGTTGTAATAAACACAAAAATCACATTAATAGAAGTATTTTGATTTTGGATAATGATATTTTGATCTACTTTTATCCTAATATTTCAATCACCATTTAAATTATCATATCAGACCACTACAAAAATTAAAATAGATAATTAAAGGGTAATTGGAGTGATGAGTTAAAAGGAAGTCAAAAAAATGGGTCAAAATATCACTATCCTTTGAATTTATTGTATTCTAGTCACAAAAAAGGTTTCAAGTAATGTGAAGCTAATAGATTCTTACATTTGGCTTTAGGTAGCATGTGTCAATAAATGCCTTGTGTCACTTTAGCATCGAGAACATAGGTCAAATAAAGTTTGGTGGGTTTAGGGTATGTTAAGTGTTAGCCTATGGTCACAACTAAGGAAAAAAAAGTTATCAATAAATTATTACTCAATAAAATTATGACGGCTAAAAACTTACTAATAAAACGTATGTCGATAAATTTTATCAATGGATAGAAAAAATAGTTGGTAATTATCGGTGGCAAAAATTTGTAGGTAATTATTTGTAGTTAATTAATTATTGAAGATAAAAATTCACCAATAATTACTAACAAATTTTGTTCATCAATAAAATTTGTTGGTAAATATTGCAATTTCATCTTCTCCTTCATCCAGCTTCTATTTTTTTTTTCCTTTTCTTCTTCTTCTTCTTCTTCTTCTTCCTTTTCTTCGTCTTCTACCTCTCCTCCTCCTTCAACGTCATTATCGTCACTACCATTTTCATCGTGGTCACTGTTGAGTCTCTCATCATTGTTGTCACCGTTGAGTTTGTCATTGTTGTTGCCTATTTTCGCCTTCAACTCCTCTTTTTCCTCTTTTTTTCCCTTTCTTCTTGTTTTCCTCGTCCTTCTCCTTCATTTTTGTTGTTGCCACTTTCGCCTCTATTGTCGCCACTACCTCCTCTTGCTTATCCTCTTCCTCATTTTCTCCTCATCCATTTCTTCTCTTTTTCTTATTCATCTCTAATTAATTTCTAACACATATTCCGTCAAATTTGGTAGGAAAATTGACGCTCATTTTACCACAGAAATTAAAAAAAGTTGAATTATCTACCAATTTACTAGTAGATTTAGAAAAATAACACTATTGACATATTTAAGAAAAAAAATCTTTCATAAATATATTTACTGATGATTGTTACCACGACATGATCAAACCCTAAAGTTGGGACTTTAGAATCCATTTTATCGACATCTACATATAAAAATATTCGTCAATAATAAACATTATATATTATCGGTGAATATTTTTATCAATAACAAAATTATAACTAAATGACAAATATTACCAATAAATTTTACCGATGAATCCATTACCGTTAAAAATTTGTCGATAAGTAAAATTCTAAAATCCATCAATAAAATTTGTTAATAAATTTTATTTTTAAAATAATTCTTTTTTGCCATAAATTTAACATTTTATTGTTGAATCGAGCTGATTTATCATGATTATTTAGAATATTTTGAGTGTAAGAATGAAAAAATATATTATGTAATGAAAAAATATACAATCAAGATCATTTTGAGATGAAAAGAAAAACTGAGTATTTGAGTAAACTTTTGAACAACTAAAATAATTAATAGAGAATGAAAGATTATAGAGTGAAAAAGAATTACTTAAATAAAATGAAATATAAAAAAGAAAAGAACCCAATGTAACAGTACATAAAAGGTTTTCTTTTTTTTATGATTGAGTAAATTAAAAGTGTTTTAATAATTTAAAACAATAATATATATATATATATATATATATATATATATATATATAAACTGAAGCAAAGCAAAATAGGAAAATACATATATATTATCTTGTGTAATAAAAGAATCATATATTATTTATATCCATTGACATATTCAACGAGTATCACTCATTAAAGTGAGGACAAATTTTGACATTTTGTATCCGAACTAATTTATTTGTTTCCCCTGTTATACAAGTTAAGGTTGATGAATTAGCTTCGAAAGTTGATTTTCCACAACACACTGTGACTTCGCCCATCCCTTTTTTCATTTGGCTCCGTATTTTACCCATCAAAATTAATTGCAACAAACTGCTTCACCAAAGAATTGTGAATTAGTTTATCTAACCCATCCACATATTTATGGACTTGCATATAAGCTAAAACATAAAAAAACATTTCAGAATATCACTGACAACTTTTCAGTTTCAAATCTCAGTCTCCAAGTAAAATAATGTGATCCATTAAAGACAATACTTGAAAATTATTATTTTTATTTACTACAAATAAACAGGAAAATATATTGTGAAAAAACAAGTAGTTAAATTAAAATAGAAAATACAATCTATTATACTTTAATAAGTGGATAAGAAAAAACAAATAAAAATAATTTATAACTGATAACATTGGTAGAGTGATGAATGAGGTCAGTTATGAGCCTCTCTGTATTGTCAGCCTAACATATTTGATGAGTTGTTTATTGGTCTGTCTGCATTTTCATCCTCGTGATGGCTGATGAGCAGGTATGAGCTGAGGTCACACTTCAATATGATTTACATAGATGGATATTGTAGCAAATTTAGACTATTTTAAATAAAAAAACATTAGTACTATTTGTGTGCAACCGAGAAATATATTTTTTTTTTCGAAGAAATTACAAACATAAAGGGAATTGAAAAAATTATAAAATAAAAGTCTAAAGCAAAATGTTATAAAAAGCTGCTTCCTTTATAGGAATGTAAAAAAGAATCCATATTCACAAATATACGTGGATAAAACCTCCAACGAATAAGAAATAAATATTAAAAATAGATATTCTTAATTTGTGCGTATGAGTATTTTTTATACTCGCATGTTAACGAGGCAGGTACGAGTATCATAGTATCCGTACCCGTTAAAGTTTAATTCATAAAAATACCATCATATATATATATATATATATATATTAAAAAATATTCTGACCTAATTTTTTCTAAGTTGCACATCTTGTCTTATGTCTTCATTCTTCCAACTTTGAATTGGTATGTTGTCTTCTTCCAAGTACACCCATTGACATTCTTCTATTTCCTTTCTTTGAAATTTGACATATACATCAACCCTTATATAGACAATGACGATTATGGTATGCTTGTTGTCAAATGATGGAATCAAAATAAGAATACTTAACATGTGACAATTGAGGTTTATTATTTGTTTATTTGTGAGGAATCAATCGGAGAAAATAAGTTGGTTGATCAAAGCATTAATTAAAAAATTTTCATGTGTTGAACGTTATTTTATATTTACTTTTATAATTATTTGGACTTGTATAAACTTGAATTTATTTGAACTTTATTTAAAATTTATGACAGTGATGTATTTTATTTTATTTTATTTGAATTTATGATTAAATATTTATTTTTAAAATAATTTTATAAATACCTGTTGGTACCCGTGAATACCCATAAATATAAAAAAAATAGGTGGGTACCTGCATAACAAATACCCAATGAATATGTGTACGGATACAAAACAAATATTTATCCAACGGGTAAGATACATGTGAGCTACTACCTGTACCCTACCCGCCCGTTGACATTCCTATTCATTCTTAGTTGATTGTTTTAACTTTCTTTTTGGGTAATTGTGTTTTTCCATTTAAGTGATCCCATAATTTTTTTCTTTTTACATATATTGAAATTTTTAATCAAAATAATTATTGTCATCAAAGCGAACACAAAAATTATCTTTTTAAAGTAGTCATGGTAACCATAAAAAATACGAACAATAACGTTATTGGAGCATAAAACAAAAAGTCTGAAACTACGACAAAAACTGCGAACAAAACATTAACAAAGAGTCGCAACCAACAAAGAGCAAGAACCACCAATTAGGACAACGAAACGGGATCTATGTCATAAAAAATAATATAAATTTAGGAAGTACAAATCAATTTTTATTCTTAAAAAATTATATCAAAATTAATTCATAATTACAAAATATCCTCTAAAATTAGAAGAGAAAATCAATGTATTGATTGCTCTCAGAAAAACATATCGAAATATTGTTGGAGAAAAATTAATTTTTGATTGACAAAATTAATGTTGGAATAGCGGAATCAGAACGGAATTGTTTCTGGAAAATCAGAATCTACCGTTCAGTTATTAGTAAAGGAACCGAACAGAAGTTGGTGACCAAAAAAGTTGGTGACCACTATTTTTTCTTTCTACTTGTTTGGGATCAAAGAAAGGTGATAAAATGTGTTTTTCTAAGATAAAATATTAAATTGTATTTACTTTTACTTTTTTCTAGTTATCTTTTCACAGTAATATAAATTTTCTTATTTTGAATCTTTTTGTTTACTTTACTATTTTTTTAACCCTTTTTCTTTATTTTCTCTCATAAATCATAGGTGAGAAAATTACTGCAACAACGAAAACATGGAAAAGGAGGGCATGATCACATGGAACAATTGAAGTTACTGTACGATATGGCTGCTGTTCAGTCTTCATTATTATTCGTTTCCAACCTTCAACTACCTCATTTACACTTGCAACTTGCACCTGCAACTCCTTTCTTGGCTATAAAATTCTCAACTTGGTTCTTCGCTAATATGTCTGCTCTCAACTTTGTTTCAACACAAGTTGCAGAGAAGCAGCGAGGTACACCCTATATAATCGGAAACTAGTCTCAGTTCCTACAACTTAGTACGCACACTCATCCACGCAAACGTCCGTACCTATCTCTAACCATCTTATCTTTCTTATGCCCTTACGTCGTTCACGTTTTGACTTTCCTGTAGCACACCCTTTTCAATTTTCTTCTCTCTGCCATTTTCTTCTGATGTTATAATAATTTATAAACTATGATAATCGTGTTTGCAAAGACCCCTCTCACCTTCTCCTTCGTTCCCGGTGTCTTGGAGTCTTGTTTCTGGTGCTTGTTTTTCTGTATGTTTGACATGAAAAAACTGTTATGTTGTCTTGTTCTGCGATCCGGGACCACCTCTGCTAAAGTTCAACGAATAGTTAAGTTTCTTTTTGGTTGATGTGAAGTGCTTGATAAAACTTAGTCATAAACCATACTTAAATATTAGTTGGGGGATTGTGGATAAGTGAGAGTTGCTTCCGAACCATGCAATGTGTCTGGTTACTATTATTTTAATAATAAAAATGATGAAACCAAAGGAAAAAACCTTCGCAGTACTTTTACGATTGACTTTTTCGGTGCCTGTCATTGACCGGATACTTGGATGACTTTAATGTGCTAATACACACAAGCAAATCAAGTTGAGGGAAACTGATGGTGGTTGATACACTTGTGTTGTGCCTTGTTCAGGTCTGATACCAAAGGAGAATGAAGGCCTTTTCGGTTAAGGTTGAGGAAGGAAGAGAAGGGAAAAATGGTGACCTCTCTGTTGGTCCAGTGTACCGCAATTTCCTCTCCCAAAAAGAATTTCCTCCATTGGATCCTGATTTCTCTACGACTTGGGATATTTTCTGGTAATGGTTTTGGTACCTACAATTATTCAGCAGTTGCTATTAGATTATAATGATACTATATATGTTCTGTACTGAGCTTTTACCCATACAGTAATAATGTGGGGTCTATCAAATAACGACGTGATAAAAATTGAGATTTTGGTGGTTGATCAATGAATGATATTTTGATCATGGAAAACCTTTCTTTCATGGCTGCAGCGAGTCTGTCAAAAACTATCCCAACAACCCGATGCTGGGACGACGTAGCATTGTTGATGGAAAGGTATCTTATGGAGATTTATTTTGTTATATAACTTTTTATGTGTCAAGAAAATAAGGTAATTGTTTTTGGATCATGTTAATAGTTTGGACCATATGTGTGGAGCACGTACAAGGAAGTTTATGATGAAGTTCTGCACATAAGTTCTGCTTTACGAGCATCTGGAGCCGAAGTTGTAAGTGCTTGTGAAAGGGTTTCCCTCATAATTTGTAAGCACAGTAGATCAGCAGTTTTCAAAGGGAATCTTTTTCATGTAACAGGGTCGTCGAATCGGAATTTATGGATCTAACTGCCCGGAATGGATTGTGGCAATGGAGGTTTGACATTTCTATAACCCTTGTCTTCTCAAAGTTTTATGTCTTTGTTCTTTCTATGACACTGTATATCATACCATGATTCATAATTATGTCTTAATTGGTGTAGGCTTGTTCTGCTCAAAGCTTAATTTGTGTGCCTCTCTACGACACCCTTGGTGAGTTTTCTCAAATAAAGTTGTATCCCCCACTTCCCCCCCTCTCTCTCTCTCTCCTTTGTTGTATTGTAATTAAGAGCCATGACAAAAATATGATCCTAATCAAATTTTAAGACTCTTTATTCATTTTACATATTTTAGTAAACAGTTTGATACTCATTTTCTTTACTAGTGCAACTCTATTGTCTGGTTTAAATGAAAAAAAGAAGCAACATTCAAACCTTAAGTCTTTTTTATATATATATATTTTTAATGCAGGACCTGGTGCTGTAAACTATATCATAAATCATGCAGAAATAGATGTTGTGTTCGTCCAGGATAAGAAGGTTAAAGAGGTAAGCAGTAACGATAGTTTAAAAAAATATTAGTGTTCCACTTCAGAATTTTTTATATATCAGGGATTCAGATCTAGCTGCAGTTTATAGGTTCTTACTTCTGAGTAAATATACCATTTGCAGGTTTTAAATCCCGAATGTAAATCCTCGAAGCGACTTAAAGGTAGTCTTCTGTTTTTCATTTCAGTGGTTCTGTGGTAGAATTACCAGAATGATTAAATGAATTAAACTAAATTTGATTATGGTACAGCCATTGTGTGCTTCACTACATTAACACAGGAAGAGAAAGATAAGGCTTCTGCTATTGGAATTAAGCCATATTCCTGGGATGAGTTCTCAAACTTGGTTAGTTTTCAGAGAACTAGTCATTACTTTTTTCTACTTTTGAGATGCAATCATGGAATTTATTTTGCTTTAAAGCTTAGATACCACACTTTATAAAAGTTATTCACACAGGAAAAATGGGTTATCTTTTCCTTTTATAAAGGTGGTGTGTTACAATAACTTTGGTCTTCAATGAAAATAAAAATGCAATACCAAGATTGCAGAAACTTTAATATAAAGTGTTTGTGTGCTATTCCTGTGATTCTTGGTACTGCAGTGGCTAACAAGATGAAGTTATCATCTTTCAGGGAAAAGAAAACCCGAAAAGTACTTTTCCTCCTCAGGCTCATGACATCTGCACAATAATGTACACCAGTGGGACAAGTGGAGACCCTAAAGGAGTTGTTTTAACATACGAAAACGCAATGGCTTTAGTAAGAGGAATGGATATTTTCATGGAACAATTTGAAGATAAGGTAAATCAGATACTTTATCCATTACCAAATGGATATGGTACCATTTTTTCTTTTAGAAAAAGTGACACGAATTTTAATTTGAACAGATGACTGTGAATGATGTGTACTTGTCATTCCTACCTTTGGCTCATATCCTTGATCGAACAATTGAGGAGTACTTTTTCCGTAAGGGTGCATCTGTGGGTTACTATCATGGGGTAATTTTGTTCAACAATATATTCATAATTTGGATTTGGTTGGTGACATGACATTGACAATGTTAATGATTTTCCTATGTTTCATACCATGTTTTTAAATTTGATGAATTTTTTTTTAAGGATCTGAATGCGTTGAGGGATGATTTAATGGAGTTAAAGCCAACACTGTTTGCTGGTGTCCCACGGGTTTTTGAGAAGGTCTATGAAGGCAAGGCCACACTTCCCAAAATTAAATACATAATGAAACTTAGAGATTATAATATTTTATATACATCAGATATTATTAATAGACTCTTATCTATTTATATTACTGAAAATGTTATTAAGTAATCCAAAACTCTTATCTATTTATAGTCTCACTAACTTCAAAATTTTCATGATAATTTATCCAAGAATATCTGTTTCAGGTATCAAGAAAGCAGTGGAAGAACTTAATCCAATTAGGAGAACAGTTTTCGGCATGCTCTACAACTAGTAAGTTAGAATCTTGTACCCTATCTTTATCAGTATTTATCTTTATCCTTTAATTCACATTTATCTTCAAATGCAGCAAACTTGGTTGGATGAAAAAGGGATATAAGCAAAGAGAAGCATCACGTTTGGCAGATCTATTAGCCTTCAGAAAGGTTGTATGAGATAATCTCTTACTTAACTAAAAACCTGTATTTATTTTCATAAAAGGACAATAGATGTAACCTTTCATAGTATTTTTTACTTGAAATTTGAGTTCTCTTACGTATGGGTAAAAGATTTCTCCATTTTAGGTCAAAGCCAGGCTTGGTGGTCGTGTTCGACTAATAATCTCTGGTGGAGCAGCACTGAGCCCTGAGGTGGAAGAGTTCTTGCGTGTCACTACTTGTGCCTTTGTATGCCAAGGCTATGGTAATTAAAAATCTAATCCAACTGTTAAAAGAATGTCACTGATTGAAAAATGATTTATATAGTTTTGATGAGAAAATGTTTATGTTAAGACAAGACAGCATGTGACAGAATGGTTAATCCAGGTTTGACAGAAACATGTGGACCAACAACTCTTGGTTTTCCTGATCAAATGTGTATGGTTGGTACTGTTGGAGCTGTATCAATATATAATGAAATAAGGCTGGTGGAGGTTCCAGAGATGGGATACAACCCTCTTGAAACTCCTCCATGTGGTGAAATATGTGTAAGAGGAAAAACTGTTTTCAGTGGTTACTACAAAAATCCAGAGTTAACAAGGGAAGCTATTATAGATGGATGGTTTCACACAGGTAATTAACTCATTTTCTGCATAAGAAGTGAGTTTTTAGGAATCTTTTATAGAGTCTGAGATTTTCCTGTATCCTCAGGGGACATAGGAGAAATGCTTCCCAATGGAGTAATTAAGATTATTGACAGGAAGAAGAATCTTATCAAACTCACACAAGGAGAGTATATAGCACTTGAGCATCTAGAAAATGTTTATGGAATCACTCCTATAGTTGAAGATGTAAGTATTTTCATGAGTTGAGTGGTGTTAAAAGGAAAAGTTTTTAGTTTTGGTTACTTTGTGATGTGATTCAGTTTATGTATGTTTTACTTTTAGATTTGGGTTTATGGGAATAGCTTGAAGTCAATGCTAGTTGCAGTAATAGTTCCTAATGAAGAAGTTGTGAACAAGTGGGCATATACAAATGGTCACATATCTTCTTTCCCCAAACTCTGTTCTCTTGACCAACTCAACAAATATGTGCTATCTGAGCTCAAATTGACAGCTGAGAGAAACAAGGTAACACTTTATTGCATTTGGAATGAAAAAACAACCTTTAAGTTCTACTTTATTTTTTGGACACTGCATAAAATGCAAACTATGATTCTCTAATTGTGTTGTTTCATCTTAAATTTGATTTTTTTCAAACTAGCTGAGGGGCTTTGAACATATAAAGGGGGTGATATTAGAGTCGCAGCCATTTGACATGGAAAGAGAATTGGTGACTGCAACACTGAAGAAGAAAAGAAACAAGTTGCTCAAGTATTATCAGGTAATCACATTTCTTCATTCATATTTCGGAATTGTAGTTCAGAAATACTCACTAAATTATTGATATTGTCACAGGTGGAAATAGATGAGCTATACCAAAATTTGACGAAAGAGAAGCAAAAAAATTAAGGTTTTTGGCACGAATACGCTATTTAGTGGTTCCCTGAAGTAGTTCTTCCCCTTCTCAAACTCATCTATATAATCCTAAAAGCTTAGTGCTAATTTGTATTATTTAGCACTAGAGAGTGCTGCGCGTAGAGCAACTGGTGTGAATTTTTCTAATTTATTCAATTTTAGGGTGGGCACTTAGACTCTTTAATTTTTCAAATTCACGATTAAATATCTTATTTTTTTTTATTTTTATTTTTACCTCTTAGACATATATATATATATATATATATATATATATATATATATATATATATATATATATATATATATATATATATATATATATATATTGATCCCACTATTAAATTCGGACTTATATATTAATATAAAAATATAGAGAACTATTTATTATACAGCAATAACAGATATTATTTATTATTTTTTTAAAATTGTCGGGATTTTGAGTCTGGCACAGATCAGGCTAATGCGGTAAATTGATGGATGAAGCAACTTACTCCAATCGATACTATTTAAATTAGAATATTTAACTTCTTTCTTCTCGCGATTTTTTCTATTTTATCATTTTCTTTCTTTGATAGTGGTGGGTGTTTGTGAACGTTTTAAAGGCCACTTTTATCTAAACCGATGATTATAGTGTTGTGTGGTGGTGAACACTTTTATTTAATTACATTAGGATTTTTATGAATCAAAATGCATTATTGAAGTAAGTATTCTATATATTCATTGTGTTATTAAAATTGAAACTATAATTGATTGTGGAGAACTTAATCACAATAATGTATAAATGTTTTCATCGATGTTATATTTTTAATCTGTAGTTTTGTTTTGTTTTATTTTCCTATAATTTACCATTTTGTTTTCCATATTCACTTTGTTGAATTGATAAAAAGGGTATTTAAACAGTGGAAACGTATCATTCATGTTGTTGATGTGTCGCAGTTGACATTTAAATGAGACAACATGATTGAGTGGAAGTTGTCATCTTCATTTTAAATGTGATAGAGTTGAAAGTGTGCTTTGATAATGTAATTTTTTTTTTCTGAAAATAAAAGAAGAGCGATGTGAATAGTGATGATAGAGCATGTGGTTCATTCAGTGTAAAAAAAAATTGCTCCTGATTAATATTGGTTCTAAAATTGAAATAAGTGAAGTTCAAGTTGATTCTAAAGATTTAAGGGGAATTATTCAGGTTGATCACTTTTTTTTTTTGTGTAATGTTTTGGAAGAAAGAATTTGTGGGGAGTGGATTTTAGAGAAAGAATTTGAGGGAGAAGAAATCGAAGAAAAGGTGTTTTGTGTTGTATGGTATTCTTAGTGATAATATTGGTTGCAATGAAAGGTTAGGTTGTGTTGGATGAATTTAAGTGGGTTTAGAGGTAAAGTTTGTATTGTTTCTTTTAATGATTTGGATGTGAGAGTGAGTGGATGTGTGGATGAATTTTGTGAGTGATTTGATTGACATGATAAATAAATAAAAAAATTTAATATATATTAAAATATAAGATTATTATATTGCCCTTAAGATAAAAATTAATATATTATTACAATTATAATAATAATAATTATTATATATATATATAACATTATTATAATTAGGTATAATTAGTGATTTAGTTTTCTAATCTTTTGGTTTGATTCATTTTTGTCTCTTTATTATTTTTTTATTCAAATTTAGTCTTCCAATTATTTAAAAGGGTTAGATTTTTGGTATTTTCTGTTAAGTTGAGGTTAACATGCCACGTGTCAAGTTGAGGTTAGTCCTCTATTCAAATTTTTTATTCAATTTAGTCCCATATTTTTTAAAATGATCCAAACTTGTCCTTTCTAATTTGATAACAAATTAATAAATAAACTTAAATACACCTAAATTAATACATCAAATCAATACACCTAACTATTCAAATTATTTTATTTTTTACAAGTATAAAAAATTACAAGTATGAAAATTACAAGAATATATATACATACATATACATACATATACATACACACACACATATATATATATA
>Ga0209589_1009126_pt1 | contig 15130 bp, 16 predicted proteins | sample CowpeawhiteBW_FD_187525 | JGI IMG/M metagenome (GOLD analysis project Ga0209589, IMG submission 187525) | Root nodule microbial communities of legume samples collected from California USA - Cow pea white BW (SPAdes) (version 2) | ecosystem: Host-associated > Plants > Roots > Nodule | place: USA... | reverse complement strand
TTTCCACTACCTGTTCGACCAACAACACCAACTTTTTCCCCTCCATTGATCCTTAAGGTGATGCCTTTCAGAACCAAAGGGGTGTTTGGACGATATCTAACCTGTTTGCCACAAGTTTAAGTGATTATCTTACTGAAACAATTTGTTGATCAAAGCTTGTTACAACAACAACAGAAGTGTTTTTACCAAGTATTTGTTTTTAAAATGTTTTAATAATAATCATTAATGAAGTAATGTACTAAATAAAAATACATATCTTATTTGTTAACCAGTTATAAGATTTTAGAATTTCTGTCATTTAACATCAGCACCTGCAAACTTAATAAAACTCTGCTTTCGTGCTTAACAACAGTCTCAATGATAAAATTTTAAAATGAAACACTCTAATAAACTAGGATACATTTACCACAAGAAATAATGATAATCAATTTGGTTTTTTCTGGATACCTGCAAATCTTTGATATCAACGTTGCCATGACCCGGCCAATTTGCAGGAGGCAAACGATCCTTATTTCTCCATGTTGCTTCCGATGGAATATTTGTGAATTGTTTGATCCTCTCAACAGATACCAATTTGTTTTCAATGGAACAGCTAGTGTATATGGCCCAGAACATCATGGCGTTTAAGATAACCCATATGAGAGCGACAAACCAACATTCTCTGCATCAATCACAACATCCCAATCACTTGTTTATCACGATAAAATTTTGACTGCAATACCATTGCTTTTCTTTTCAACACATGTAAATACGAAAGACAATGCATGTAAGAATAGTTGAATTTATTCAACTATTGCACCATCTTGAAATCATCTTGTCTCTATATTTTGTCTTACCTCTTGGACATTTTGCACCAATAGAGTATGCTGCTAGAGACGTGATACAAGGGTATGTTGTAATTACTAAATATACTAAATAATTTGAAATTAGAAGACAACTTGAGCAAGGTATGGAAGTGGGATAGGGTGACGGCCAAATTCTCATTGTCGGGTAACAGGTGGAATTCTTTTTCTTTAAGAAAAGTTGCAACTTAAATGTTTTCTTCATATAATTTTGTTTTATGTGTTTCTGTCCTATGCAGATAGTGATTTTGTTATTTTCCTTAATTTACTTGTAACCAAATCCACTACACTGTTTCCAAATAAATGAAAAGATTAACACTTTCATCTACTCCCACTTTGTAACTCCACGTTTGCTCTATCCTTGTGTAAAAATTACACTATGAACCTGGTCCAGCTATTATGAGTTTTTCGTAGAATTTTGTATGGAACAAATACTTGTTCGAAGGACTCTCAGTTATGATGATATTGACAGAAACAAAACCGCTGAGGACCACTTTAAAAGATTAAACCAGATGTAATGTAATGTGAAGGATCATTGACAAAATAAGGTAAATAATTTACAAATCATTTTCTAGTGAGTTTGCTTACCTGGCTTTATGATATTGCTGGGTAACATGATCATGAACATGGAGGAGAAGCAAAACACTATGCTTCCAAGCAATTCTAAGCGGAAACCTAACCACGCATTGGAACTGAAGTTGTGGAAATCCATTCGCAAATTAGAATTTACTCGTTTAATGTTTTCTACGCAAAACTCCTTCTGCTTTCTGAATGTGCGGATTGTCATGACCCCCGAAATGCTTTAAGAGAAATGGTGAATGACAGGTGCTTTTGTAATTGAATCCAGACGAGTTAACTCACGAGACGAAGCAAGAAAATAACCCTGCAAAACCCAAAATTGAAAAATCAAACACATGAATTGTTGACATATACTGCATGAGATATATTTAGCTGTGAGCAATTCCTGTGATTTTACCACGGCTGTTCAATTACTTCAATAGTCAAATTGAGAACTCATTAATAGTAAGCACGTTTAGTTTTCTTTCCTGCCACAAAGTTTAGAATATAGACAATGATTGATAATCTAACATCATCATTCTTTAAATATTAAAATGACAGCAATACATTGGACTAATTGAAACCACCGCGCACATACCCGGTACCAAACGTTTAACCAAGCAAGAGGAATTAACAAGAAAGCTGTTGGCCAAGAATTTTGACATGTGATTATGAAGATGCTGATCACTGTAATGTACATGGTTACCACAAAATTGAGGAACAAGGGGATAACGACATCAACATTGGTCTGATCCATGGATACCTGTCAAAGTTTAAGTCAATGGAAGTCATTATACATATGTGACATTTAGAATAGCATACTATGAGCCTTCGAATTCTTACTCTGCTTAGAATTCTCCCGGATGGAGTGGTGTCAAAGAGAGACATGGGGGCATGCAAGATGCTGTGGAGGATTTGAGAGAAGAATATATGTGCTATCTTTAACCCCAGGATCATGAAAGAGTAGGATCTTAGCACAATCAAAAGAACTGAAACTACAACAATAATGGCGTAGATAGAAATAAACACAGAAGGATTGAAGAACTGTGCACGCTCTTCTGATGTTTCATAAGCCAGCCAATAATCACTCGCTATCGTAGAAGCTTGCCACAACACAGAAAGAAAGATTACTCCTCCAATGCCCCACCACCCAAAAGCCTCAGTGCAGTAAAGTTTCTAGATATGAAAGCTAACATTCCCAATTTCTCTTTCCTCTTCTTTGATGAGTTTAGAACCTTCATGGTCAGATCTGGGCTCATCAAGAGGATTGCTTTCACCATTCTCTGTTATTAGAAGCTGCCTTCGGTGATTTCATTTGTTGGTTCAGATTTTCCCCAGGCACGACCACACCTTGCTCCACAAGTTTCATAGATGTCTCATGTGCTGCAACAAGAGCACTAAAATCCATTCCACAAGCAAGTAGATCATTGTACTTCCCTGATTGTACTATCGTTCCATCCCTCATCACCTTTTCACCAAACAAACATGTGTATTAGAAATTTAGAATCAGTCACCAAGTTCGATTGCAGATTGACTTAGACAAAACAACAAAAGATCATAAAAAGGACTTGCCACTATAAGATCCACATTTTGTAAGAAGTCTACTTGGTGTGTTACAAGAATAATGGTCTTGCCTTTAAGAGATCCCCTCACACATTCCTGCATAGAATTACTCTAATTTAAAATACGGCTATACTAGCAAGAAACTTGAACTAACCAGTGGTCCAAAAAACATGAATTAGTCTAACTTATAGAATGCTAAGAGTAGGAAATAGAAAGATATCAGATAATGACCTTGAATATTTCAGTGCCAGTATATGCATCTACAGCACTGAAAACATCATCAAGAAGATATATATCAGAATCTTGATATACAGCCCTGGCAAGCTGTATGCGCTGCTTCTGACCCCCACTTAGGTTGATGCCACGCTCTCCAATCTCTGTCTGGTCACCATGCTCCATCATTTCCAAGTCTTTCTCCAAGCTACAAACTCTGACCACTTCATTGTACTTCTGCCTGTTCATTGGTAATCCAAAGAGAATGTTTTCCTCAATCGTCCCATTTTGAATCCAAGATGTTTGTGCAACATAAGCAGTACTCCCACAAACTTGAATCTTCCACAAAAACATACAGTCAGAATCGAACACCACCGCACATATTAGTGACTGCATGGTACAGAAAATAAAGTCCTCATTTCTAAACAAGAAATAAGTACATACCTTCCCAGAATTTTTGTGCATCTCACCAAGAATTGAAGCAAGGAGTGAAGATTTCCCCGACCCCACAGTCCCAACAATTGCTGTAAGCTCCCCCTTATTAATCTCCAAATTAATGTTTTTCAAGTCTTGAAGCGGGCCATCATCATCCCAGTTAAAGGTTCCGTCTCTGACCTGCACAGCAATGCGTCCACCACACCCCTCCTCTCTCTCAACCGAATCATCCGGCAATTCCGTGCTAGACATGTACCCATCTAACCGCCCAAGTGATACCAGCGATTGTGAAAGAGATATCATACTCTGAGGAAAGGATATAATAGGTTCCTGCAGGATCTTAAATACACTTGTGGTGGTGAAAACCGTGCCTGCATCAAGTCGAACTCCAAGCAAAAGCGCAGTACCAAACGTGAGAGTCGATATCAACAATGGGGTGCTCCACAACACAATAAAAATGCTACAGATTGAGTGCATTAACTTGGAAACCCAGTCAATCTCAGACTTGCGGAAATCAAAAATTCTCCCATTGAAATGCTCTTCCCATGCTTGGAACTTGATGACACGCATGTAATTAAGCAACTCATTCACTGCCTTCATCCTTGAATCGCGACACGTCATTGCATTAAACTGGTAACGCTTGTTCCTTCTGTTAGCCACCACAGCAAATGCAATGACACCAAGAAGTCCAACCATAGCCGTAACCACTGAGGCTCCCAGACAATTGTACAGCAAAACCAAACCAATGCCAACTTGAAATGGCATCATCCACACAGCATGTAACTGGATCGTCATATCAGAGAGTTGTTGAGTATCAACAGCAATGTAATTGACAATAGGCCCAACACCATGATCCTGCCTTGCGGAACCCGATAGCCTGAGCCCCTTCTTGTACAGAGAAGTGATGAGGTGCATCTTACAAGCATCCCAAGCTTCTGAGAGTTGAAGGTGAAGTGGTGAGTGGTCAAAACTTCTACAAATTTGGCGCACAGGAGAACTAACACGAGGCAGTACCTTCATACACAGAGCTATGTTTCCCTGCAGTAAAATCAACAAAACTTTGAATGAGAACTGGGCCTACGAACATCACGGATAGGTTAATAACAGCAAGGAAGCCTGTGAAGGCTATCTCCCTCCAGAAACACCGAAGCAACGTTGTTCGAACCGGGTGCTTTGACCTCTCATCTAGTTTAGGCCACTTTGATTCAAAGATAACGGACATCCTCTCAGCTCGATGCTGAGGTGAAAGGGATGGAATTTCATCAATCTTCAACGGTGAGTTGTACCCTTTACTCAACAACGGGTTTATCCAAATCCAGAAGGCCTTGGATACTGCAGATGCTGAAGCAAAGCCAGTAACGTTGGATTTCTCATTTAGTTTTGTTTCCTCGTCAATAAGGGATTCTGTTTCTTCGCCAGACACAATCCCGGTGAATCCTTTAACCGCAACACAGAGCAGAAAAAGTGACAAGGGTAAAGAAATGAAAGAAACCGTATCATCAACCATGAAGCTGAAGTATTTCCCATCTTCCACTCCCACTGAGACCAAACGTATGATCCCAGAAGCAGTTACCAGAGAAACCACAGTGAAATTCGCAATCCAGTATATTCTGAGAGACAAAGGGTGAGCAAAGGTTTCAAATCTTTTCTCGAGGACGATCAAGACTACAAGGACTAGTTGTGTTATGGCCTGAAGTAACCAAAACAAGCCATCAGTTTGCTTCCAGGGCTGGTTGGTGGAACTAACAAACACTAGAATGCAGGCCACCGTGTACAATATCGTCAAAATGGCGGTTGCAGTTAGAGTTAGCTTAAACCATGCCGTTGTCCTGACAGAAACTCTGTTGTTTCTGATAAGTGGTTTATCAAGGTGTGAGTCAGCGTTGGCATTGGAAGTGAAGCTAGAATAGAGCTTTCGAAGCGCAAACACAAAGAGGGTGAACAGAAGCAGAATGTCAACACCAGACAAAAGAGCTCTCTGAGGGCATGGAGAGAGGAAAATGAATCTCAGCCAGTGAGGCAGATTTGGAGTTGCATTCAATGAACACGAGAGGGACGTGAACCACGTTGAAGCTGTAAAAGACATCCTAGTTTGCAGCTACCCCAACAAGAAACTTCTTCACTCGTATTACAACTATATAACCCTCTGAAACAAGAAAGCACGGTTGGACAAAATTTGAAGGAACTTTTATGGAAAGATTTTTACTGCTATGATCACCAACTTTCATAAAAAACTATAGCATCATGAATAGAAACAGTATCATTTTAAGGAAACAGAGTGCAAGGTTCCCAGATGTTATAAGTCAAGTTCAAGAAGAGTTTGACAAGTGAAGAAGCAGAAAGACAATTGTTCTTTTATGAATCTGAGCAATGGAATAATGTGTGATGATGAGCAATAGAGGAACACGTTGGCTTGACGTTCGCGGAAAAGGATTTGGGTCGGCCGTTTGGGAATATAAAAGACAACAGCAACGGATTTTGAAAGCTTTGTCCAATCGCTACCCACTCCGGGCAAAAGGTCTTCCAATTAAACAATTATCACTGCAAAAGTTACTTTTATGTATTTCAGTTAAAAAAATCTTTTAAAGGGTCTTAAATTTGATGGATATCACTGTCTCAAGGATTGTGGGTATAAGTGTTAATTGGATGTGACCATTAAATCATCTTCTCCAACCCCCACACATTTAGATTAAGATGACTTTTTATGATTTCATTAAACTCAATTTAAACTAACTTTTACTGTTTACATGATGAGTTTTGTACAAATTTTTGAATGCAAACATCAAACCTAATTCTAGATTTCCTTTAATAAGGTTATGTGATCATTTTGTCTAAATCAACCCATGACCTTAATTATGTTACTAATCTGTCTGGACAATCATACACACTTTATTTGAACTGATCGATATTGAAAAGGCGGAAAAAGTAAATAAAAGAGAAGAAAAAAAATAAAAATAAGCAAGACGGAAAATTATTTAAATTAGGTAATAGAAAATAAAAATGAGCAAAAAGTTAAATATATTTGTTTATTAATAGTTAATTTAATTTTTAATTGTTTATATTTATTATTATATTAAAAAATCTAAATATTTATGACATAATATAATATTGGTCATGTATATTTCTATTCATCTCTTCTTTTTTTCAAAAATAGTCATGACTCGTCTCTCATCCGTTACACATAAATGAAGTTAGGAGCTATCTTTTTATGTTTCTCCTTTCCTTCTCTTCTCTTGTCTGTAGAGACAAATAAAGGTTAGAACATTCTAAAAGCATGTGCACGAGAAATTTTAGTGAATAATTTATTAGTATGACTAATTTAAAATATTATTTATAAAAATATATAAAGAGAATTTTTTTTTCCATATTTTAAAATACTAATTTTATCCTTTAAAATATAATTAATTTTTTTAAAATTGACCGTTACTTTTACAAAATATTTTATAAAATCGTCTATTTCTGTTCTTTTTTTTATCTTTATTTATCAATAATTATTCTCTTATTTTTTTTATATATTTTATTTTATTTTATTTTTAATAAATATAATTTTATTTTATATATTAACTTAATAATATTACATTATCCTCACCTATTAATATAATATCACGTATATTGAAAATATCCGTATACGTCGTACGCTAGTATGATAAAATTGTTATTTAAAAATAAAATATTAAAAAAACCTGATACTGTAAAAATTTATGAGAATAATTACTTAAAAATAGAGGATTTTAATTTTATATTATCTCATCAGTTTCAGTTTGGTTAGCACTCAAAATTAAGAATTTATTGATTATTTCAAGGTTTGAATAATTATTTTTTAACACAATTTATATCAAAAGTTTAATTTTTATAAGTTATACTAAATTATCTATAGTGATCTTTATTAAAATGTTAATTACTTTTAAAGTTATATTAAAAGGTTTATAACGATTTTATATTAACAATTAAAGTTATATTAAAAGGTTTATAACGATTTTATATTAACAATTTAGTTGTTTATAATAAAAGTTGTATAATAATATATTAATATTTTAATGGATTGTATTAAAAGCTTTGCATAAATAAATCTATCTATACTAACACAGTATTCTTTTAGGTGGATGTACTATTCATAAAAATTAGGAAGCGATGAATAATGAGTGAGTAGTGTATTTTTTCTGAAAGTGATACAATATGATGGGAGGAGATGATTAGGAGATTTACTGGAAATCCAATTTCATTATCCAGGGTGAGATTAGATGGTGACATTGTCAGATTTACCAAATTACCCCTTCACCTATATTCATACTCCTTATTATGAAAAAACAACATAATCAAAATGAATAATGCAAATAATAATTCATTATGGTTATAATAAAAATTTATTACTTCTAAAATTACTATTAAAAATAAAAAACCTTCATGTAAATAAATTAATTTTAACCTTACATATTAAATTTATTTCCATACAAAATATATTGTATTATTTATTTTTTATAAATAATTTTTTTATAATTTCAATCATTCAATAAAATTTATAAAAATAATTCTAAATTATTTATATATAATTTTATATTATGTATAACAATAGGGATATTTTGGTAATCAAACTTTTTATTTATTAATTTTTTTTAATATGTCACATCAGTCAATCTAATCACAAACTTTTACAAACAAACTTTCACAAATTTCACTCCCTAATCCACTCTAAAATCATCTTTGAATTCCTTAAAAGAAACATACTAGTTTTAGATACATTAAACATGATTAAAATAAATTTAAACAATATTTCAATGCACTAAATTATGTCCAAAAATTACATTGTCTAATATATACATATTATAAATAATTTTTATTATTTTGTTTCCCTAATAAGAGAAAATCATAAAATTGAAGTGATTGTAATAGTCATTAAGAAATTGTCTTTTGAAAAAACACAAGGAACATAGAATTAATAAAGTCAACAAAAAATAATAAGAAAAACATAAAATATTTGTTGTCATCATCCCTATTCATGTCGTTTTATTCATATAAGTTTGCAACCTATTCCAACGACGATGTGTTGACATCCCCATAAGGCGTCTAATATGAGACGGGTGTGAAGAAAGAAAGTCATGGTACTTTCTAAATAAGTCGTCATATGAAATATTCATTGTTGCTTATAAGTCTAAAATTTGTAATGTGGTATATTAAGATTATGTACCACTAATGATGTTGTTATGTTGTTCCATGAGGATGAATCAACGTTCAAAAGCTGAAGGTCAATAATGACATACATCCTTTGTGTTAGGCCATTTGCTTCCTCTACTAATTCAGTTATTCTTGAATCCATTTGTGTTTCCTACACACATAAGTCAAACTAATAGTAAAAATGTGTTAACAAGTATTACAAAATGAAATATAATTAAAGTACATGAAATGAAATACACAATACATTACCCGATATAAAAGTTTGTCATTAGAGTCATGTTGATCCTCTAATTTGTGAAAATTTTGGTTGACATTGAAATTGACTTCTTTCATTTGTCGGTTTATATAAATGGTAAAATTGCTAAATTTTTCTTCAATAACATCAACATGTCCTTGCAAGTGTTGCACTCCATCCTATATTTGACTTTGAAATTCATTATTTATAGTCACTTCAGACAATGGATTTTGTGGTCTTCTTAAGGTGAATTAACCTCATTTCCATGATGATGTTGCCATGCACCATTAACATTAATTATATTTAGCTTTTTCTAAGAATTTGTTGTGAAATGATATCTAGACCCATTATTGGGTTTGCCTTAGCATAAAGCTCTACTCCACCATATTGCATGATTCTAGTTATCAAGATACCATGAGGAAGAGGTGAATCAATGCCCTTGCATTTTAGCATATACAGCATGATATGGCCAATAAATGCAAATGTTGTTTTTCAATATCCAAATCATAAAAATGTCTTCTTGCAAAAGTTTAGCAAAATTGGTAACCCTTGGTGTCTACGTTTGTGGAATTGAATGATGCATTCTATCTAGATCATATCAAAGTGTTCTACTCAAATTTAAGAATCTCAACGAACAAATATATACTGAAACTTAATATTTTTGTTAAAAGATTAATTATATTTTTAATTTAATTTATTTCAAGATATTATTTATTTTTAATATATTATATAAAAACAAAATTAAAACAATATATATATAATAAAATAAAAGTAGAAAAAAATCTAAAATATATATAATAAAATAAAATTAGAAAAAAAATATAATATATATATATATATATATATATATATATATATATGTGTGTGTGTGTGTGTGTGTGTATTGTTGATAGTTGTAACAAAAAATTAGTTCCAGTTTCAATTTTTGTTTCTATTAGAAACAGTGCAAACTAACAACATATAAATACTTGCTTCAGTTTCATGTACTTGAGAGATACACACGCATATTCAATAAAAAAGAGATTTTACCTTCTCTCTATAAGCTCACATCTTTCCCTTGCTGTTTTCTTTCTTCCTTCATTATTCCAGTTTGTATGAAAGCTGGTGCGTGTCTTGCAAATAGAAAATAATTAGTGAATGAGTGAGAAATAGAGAAACGTGGCTATCAAAGAGAGAGTTAGCAAGCCTTAGCTTGACGGTGGAGAGGAGAAGAAGCTTCAAACGGAAGCTTAGTGTGTGAAGCAGAGAGTGAAGAGAGAGAACGGAGAAAAGGTGGAAGAGGGGTAGGTGAGAAAAGTGTGTACGTGTGTGGTGTGGAAGCATCAAGAGAGAAAGTGAGAAAAGAATTGGAGTGGGCCTGCGTAATTGTTGTTGAGGCCCAACAAATTGGTATCAAGAGCAAGGTTCAAGAAGAGGAATCTTGGCAGTATTGTTGCGTGTTCTACTCATGGCTGGTGGAGGATTATACCGGGAAGCTTACCCATATTTGATGGAAAGGGTTATGATGATTGGTGTGTGAAGATGGAGGCGATTCTTGGCTTTCAAGAAATAGATGAGATCGTGAAGGTGGGTTTCAAAGAACTGCCCAAGAATGCTGATGAAGCGGCCAAGAAAACATACAAGGAGATGAAGAAGTTGGACTGCAAGGCTCGTGTATTGCTACATCAATGTGTTGTTGCCCTTATCTTTCAGAAAATCTCAAAAGTTGTTACAGCAAAAGAGGTTTGGGAGATCTTGCAAAATGGGTATGGAAATTATGGGAAACTCAAGAAGGTGAAACTGCAATCTTTAAGGAGGCAGTATGAACTCCTCTCTATGACAGAAAAGGAGACAGTGGCAGAATATTTTTGCAGATTGCAGGTGATCACTAATGCCATGAGAGCGTGTGATGAGAACATAGAAGACAACAAAATTGTAGAGAAGGTTTTGAGGACCTTAACCCCACGGTTCGACCACATTGTGGTTGCCATAGAGGAATCAAAGGATCTTGATGTTATGACAATAGAAGAACTACAGAACTCTCTTGAAACACATGAACAGAGAGTAAATGAAAGGAAGAATGGTAAGAAGGTGACTGAACAGGCTCTATAGGCCAAGGTTAGTTATGAAGTCAGAGGCAAAGGCAGAAGTGGTTGGAAAGGCAGAGGTAGAGGAAGGTCTAGAGGAAGATCTGGAAATAGAAATGGTGGCAGAAATAGTGAATCAGCGACCCAAGAAAATTCTGGAAATAATGGGTCTGAAGCCAGAGGAGGAAATAAGAACAAAGGCAGAGGAAGAAGTGACAGGAGGCCATATGATAAAAGAAAAATACAGTGTTATAACTATAGCAAATATGCGCATTATTCTTATGAATGTTGGCATGAGGATACATCAAATAATGGGCAGAAAGGAGAGGAAGCAAATTTAGTGCAAAAGGAAGAAGATGGGTCTGATTCAGACCAAGTTTTGCTGATGGCAACAACAACCAGTGAAAAGGAGGAAAGCATGACTTAGTACTTGGATACAGGGTGCTCTAATCACATGACTGGGAACAGAGATTGGCTGATTGATCTTAACCCATATGTGAAAAACAATGTGAAATTTGCAGATAATAGCTCTATTGTGGCAGAAGGAATTGGGAAGGTGATGATTACACGAAAGGATGGCAAGGTGGCCTATATGAGTGATGTTTTGTACGTCCCAAGCATGAAAAATAATTTACTCAGCCTGGGACAGCTACTGGAGAAAGGATTTACTATGAATATGCAGCAGAAAGTCATTGAGATATTTGACTCTCAACATAGACTTGTGATCAAGGCACCTTTGTCTAAAAACAGGACCTTAAAGTGAACCTGGACACCATTGAAATTCAGTGTCTATCAGCCACTAGTGTGGAGGAAGAGAGTTGGCTATGGCACTATAGATACGACCACTTGAATTTCAAGAGCTTGAATCAACTCAACAATAAGCAGATGGTGAGTGGACTGCCACAAATTCAGCAACCAGCCAAAATCTGTGAAGGTTATGTGATTGGGAAACAGCCTAGAAAGGTTTTTAAAACCTCTGCACCAAAATGAGCTAATAAGGTATTGGAGGTTGTGCACTCAGATTTGTGCGGTCCCCTGGACACACCATCACTTGGAGGAAATAGATATTTTCTCACCTTTGTAGATGAATTCTCAAGAAAGATATGTGTTTATTTGCTAAAAGAGAAAGGAGATGTATTTTCTGTGTTTGAAAAATTTTGTGCACGAGTGGAGAGACAGGCTGAGAAGAGTTTAAAAATCTTTAGGACAGATGGTGGAGGAGAATACAAGTCCAAGGATTTTAGCAAGTTTTGTGAAGGAAAAGGGATAGTACATGAGGTGACTGCACCTTACACACCACAACATAATGGGTTGGCCGAAAGGAGAAATAGGATGTTGGTGGACATGGCAAGATGCATGCTGAAAGGGAAAACTTTGCCACATAGTTATTGGGGAGAGGCAGTAACCACTGTTGCCTATATCCTCAATAGGTGCCCTGCAAAAAGGTTGAAAACAGTGACACCAGAGGAAGCTTGGTCTGGTGCCAAACCACACGTGCAACACTTGAAGATTTTTGGCTCAATATGTCATAGACATATTCCAGATGAAAGGAGGAAGAAGCTAGATGATAAAAGTGAGCCTTTAATTTTGATTGGATACCATCCAACAGGTGCATACAAGCTGTATGATCCAGAAAAGAATTTGGTGGTGATTAGCAGAGATGTGGTGGTATATGAGGCAGCTAGTTGAGATTGAAAGAATAAGGATGATGTGGTGACACATGGTCTATGTGTCTTGGAAGACAAAACTGAAATTATTGTTGCTGTTCTAGACAACAGAAGAACCCAAAGAACAAGGTTCCCCTTTACTAGACTTGCTGGCCATGAAGTTTATGGTGATGGTGTAATTACAGGTGGTGGTGATTTGGTTCATCAAGCATTAATGGCTAATACAGAACCTATCACATGGATAGAAGCTTTGAAAATACGGGAATGGAAGGATGTTATGAAAGAAGAGCTAGAAGCAATTGAGAAGAACAATGAGAGCTGGTTGATCTGCCACATGACAAAATGCCCATTGATGTGAAGTGGGTTTTCAAGTTGAAATTGAAGCCAGACGGGGTCTGTGGCTAAACACAAGGCCAAGCTGGTTGCAAAAGGTTTTTTGCAGCAACAAAGAATTGACTACACAAAGGTGTTTGCCCCTGTAGCGAGGATGGAAATTATGAGGTTGGTCACAGCAATTGCCAGTTCAAAAGGCTGGAAAATGAGTCAAATGGATGTGAAGTCAGCCTTTCTCAACGACCCATTGGAAGAGGAAGTGTACATTGTACAGCCACCCAGATTTTAGAAGGAGGGGAGAAAACACCTTGTATATAGACTAAGATAGGCTTTGTATGGGCTTAAAAAAGCTCCTAGAGCTTGGAACAAATTAATTTATGCAGTGTGGCCAAGTCAGGATTTTTGAAATGCACAGTTGAGTTTGGAGTGTATGTGAAGAGGACAAGTCATGCAAACACACTCATTGTATGCTTGTATGTTGATGACCTGATCATTACAGGTTAGTGTGGAAGAAGAAATTGAAGAGTTTAAAGGGAGAATGAAGATAGAGTTTGAAATGACAGACCTAGGAACACTAAGCTACTTTCTCGGGCTAGAGTTTGTGCACACGCATAAGGGAGTGTTCCTACATCAGAAGAAATATGCACAGGAGATTTTAAAAAAAATTTAAGATGGAAGGATGCAATGAGGTTGCAGTTCCAGTGCTTCCTGGACTAAAGCTGACAGAAGAAAAGGAAGCTGAAGTTGTGGATGGGACTTTGTACAAGCAGATTGTTGGCTCACTAAGATTTCTTTGTAATAGTAGGCTAGATCTAAGCTTTGGAGTGGGTTTGATAAGCAGGTTCATGCATGACCCGAGAACACCCCATATGGCTGCTGCTAAGCATATATTGAGGTACCTAAAAGGTACTACAGGTTGGGAAATTTTCTTCCCAAAGGCAGATGAGGAAAATGAAGTTGTGTTAGAAGCATTTTCTGACTTAGACTGGTGTGGAGACAAGGTGGAGAGAAGGAGTAGTTATGGGTACTTATTCAGATACTTAGATGCACCAATTTCTTAGTGCTCTAAGAAACAGAAGGTCGTGGCTCTATCATCGTGTGAAGTAGAATACATAGCTGGTTCAGAAGCAGCGTGTCAGAGTTTGTAGCTGGAGGTAGTTTTGGAGGAGCTAAAACTGGACTACAAGAAACCAGTTAATCTCAACATTGACAACAAGTCAGCAATCAACTTGTCAAAAAATCCTACTCTACACGGGAGAAGTAAACACATTGACACGAAGTTCCATTTCCTTCGTGATCAAGTGAGTAGAGGAAAGCTAACCCTACTTTACTATCATACAGAAGACCAAACAACTGATGTCTTCACCAAGCCGCTGAAGCAAGCTAGGTTCGACAAGCTCAGAAAACAGATTGGGATGTCAAGCCTAGAATTTTTGGATTAAGGGGGGGTGTTGACAGTCGTAACCAAAAATTAGTTCCAGTTTCAGTTTTTGTTTCTGTTAGAAACAGTGCAAACTAACAGCATATAAATACTTGCTTCAGTTTCATGTACTTGAGAGATACACACGCATATTCAATAAAAAAAGAGATTTTACCTTCTCTTTGTAAGCTCACATCTTTCCCTTGTTGTTTTCTTTCTTCCTTCATTATTCCAGTTTGTATGAAAGCTGGTGCGTGTCCTGCAAATAGAAAAGAATTAGTGAATGAGTGAGAAATAGAGAAACATGACTATCAAAGAGAGAGTTAGCAAGCCTTAGCTTGACGGTAGACAAGAGAAGAAGCTTTGAACGGAAGCTTAGTGTGTGAAACAAAGAGTAAAGAAAGAGAACGGAGAAAAGGTGGAAGAGGGATAGGTGAAAAAAGTGTGTATGCGTGTGATGTGGAAGCATCAGGAGAGAAAGTGAGAAAAGAATTGGAGTAGGCCTGCGTAATTGTTGTTGAAGCCCTATATATATATATATATATATATATATATATATATATATATATATATATATATATTATATTTTTATATATATATATATATATATATATATTTATATATAT
>Ga0209589_1009112_pt1 | contig 15148 bp, 9 predicted proteins | sample CowpeawhiteBW_FD_187525 | JGI IMG/M metagenome (GOLD analysis project Ga0209589, IMG submission 187525) | Root nodule microbial communities of legume samples collected from California USA - Cow pea white BW (SPAdes) (version 2) | ecosystem: Host-associated > Plants > Roots > Nodule | place: USA... | reverse complement strand
AAAAACACACACACACATAAAAATATATATATATATATATATATATATATATATATATATATATATATATATATATAAGATTTAACAGAATATAAAGTCAAATGACTTTACATGTTTTTTTTCTAAAAATAAAGTAACAAAATTATTGATCCGAGAACTTTTCATTTTAAAATGCGAATTTATATGGGATCATCATGGGGCTTACATAATAGAAAACATTTTTTTATTTCCCATAGTGTAGTTCGCAATCATCATGATGCACATTCCTAAAAATTCATCAATTATTGATCGTAAGAGTTAGGAGAAATTGAATGTTCAGATGAATGTACTATTTGTTTTTCAGGATACTCTTGATATTGTCAAAATGGTTATGAACCACTTGTTGAACCTATGATCAAATCTAGAGCCAAACTTTCAAGGAGAATAAGAAAGAAAGATTATAAGGCTCTATTCATTCTCCATCAATTTGTTTATGGTTCTCACTTTGAGAAGATAGCTTCTACTCAAACTTCAAACTACTCAAACTTCAAAAGTTTCATGCGATATCTTAGTTAAAGCTTCTTTTAGTAATGACAAGCTAAGGAAAGTGAAATTGCAAACATTGACACAAAAATTTGAGTTGCTTTATATGGAAAACAATGAAAAGATCATGGATTATTTTTGCAAGAACGTAAGTTATTGTGAATCAAATGAAAGCATGTGGTGCTACTATTTCAAATTAGTTAGTGATGGATAAGGTGAAGTGGACCTTAAGTGAAAAGTTAGATTACATGGTTGTAGCTATTGAAGAAGCCAAAAAGAGGAGTTGTTGGAAAATCTTGAAGCACATAGACAATGATAGTTTAAATAAAATCAACAGCGAGAGACTGACCATCCTTTGCAAGCTAAAGCTAGTTTCAAGAGAGATAATGGCAAGAAATAATGAAGAGGCAAAAAGAAAGTGAAGTATCACAACAATGGAGGTAGGAGAAATAACTCTAATAATGGTTATTCTAGAAGTGATGAAGCTGAAACTTCAAAGAAGGATGGAGGAAAGGAAATATGGAAAGGGAAAGGAAGAAGAAATTTGATAAGTCCTCGTGGTACACATGGGCACTTTTTTAATGATTGTTGGTCTAGAAAAGGCATAAATGGAAATTATGAGACACATGTAGCAGAAGAGGAATAAAGTTATAGTTTTGAACATCTTTTGCTTATGCCCATAATAGAATCTGATTCAAAGGATGAACATTGGTATATTGAAACCAGATATTCCAATCATATGATTAAACACAAGGAATAGCTTATTGGTCTTGATTCAAGCATCAAAAGTAAGGTCAGATTTGTTGATAATAGTTTTGTCCTGCTTGAAGGACTTGGAAAAGTGTTAATCCAAGGGTAGAAAGGCAACACAATTATAATTCATGATGTCTTGTACATTTCCTCTATGAAGAATAACTTGTTAAGTGTCGAACAACTTGTTGTAAAAGGTTATTCATTTAAATTTAATGATTATGGATTAAATTTGTATGATCAACAATATAGATTTCTTGAAAGTTCCACTTGCCAAGAACAAAACTCTCCAAACAAGCCTATCATCTACCTCTAATTGTCTAGTTGCTTCAATGGATGATGTGAGGTTGTTGTGGCACCAGAAATATGATCATTTGAACTTTAAAAGTTTAAAGTTGAATAGTTTAAAGAAAATGGTGTTTGGATTTCCTAATATTCAAATACCTAAAGAACTATGTGATGAGGTAAACAATCAAGAAAACCTTTTAATTTTACTGCATTCCATAAAGTAGTTTGTTCACTGGAGGTCATCTACTCAAACATTTCTAGGCCTTTAGGTAACCTACATTGGGTGGTTACAAGTATTTCATATCTTTTGTTGATGAGTTTACAAGGAAAAATTGGGTATTTATCATTGGTAGGAAGAGTAATTCTTTCATAGTGTTTCAAAAGTGGAAGAAGCACGTAGAGAAAGAAAGTGATAAGTGTGTCAAGTTCCTAAGAATTTGTACTCTTGCCAAGTCTACGAAGATTGGAAAATTTATCAAATTCAAGAAAATGCTTGAATTTGCATCAAAGAAATATCTAAACTAAAAGGTGTGTGTTGAATTAGTGTAGTTAATTTAGATTTTTTTTTGTAAAATCAACCTATATAATGCATGTACACTTTTGCACCTAAAAAATATAACATACATAGTTTTCTCTAATTACTTTCTTCTTGCTTTTCCTCTCTCAATACTATGTAATTTGTAACCTCTATCTCTCTAACAATTAAAATACTCATACTAATTACCAGCGAGTATCCATTAAAGATATTAATTTAGTATATGTTACAAATTTTACTCACAATTATAAAAAAGTTTTCCATCCTTATCCTCCAGAAGTATAAAGAAGAAGAAAACACCCTTTTGATTAACAGGGCTTTCATTATTTTATCATAAGAAAACTTGGAATCATAATAGATTATCCTATGATGTAGGTTCAATGGGTTAAGACTAATTGAATCGTAGTATTTGAGTCACATTGTTAAAAAAAAAGTTGCACTTCAATTATCAAGTACAAATTTTTGTTAAATGATAAATAATTCAATAGATATCTTATTTAGATTACAAGTTTGTTTCTTAGATATTAGTCGTGGTAAAACGGGCTAGCCAACCACTTCTTTTTTATTTTTTATTTTTTTATAAAATTTGTTCATATATACTTATAAATAAATATTTAAAGTATATTCAATCATAAAAATATTTTCTAAACTTTTAATTGATCAATTAATATCTTTAATTGTATAAATTAAAATAATTATTATATTTACATGTTAAATTACTTTATTATAATTAATAATCAAAACTTAATTTGTAATTGTCAACGATTTAAATTATAATAGTATTGTATATTTACATTTATACAAAAATATTTATAAAAATAATTAATTTTTATTTTAAAAAATAAAAATAAAAAATAAAATTAAAACGAACCAACAAGCTATCCCGCCAGTTTGATGAGCTAGGCGGGCCGGGCCAAAACGCTTGGCGAGTTGAAATCTTCAACCCGACCCGCCCTTTTTTTGGTGGGCTGGTAGGTCAAACCCACTTTGATACTCCTAGTAGAAATAAAAACCACTATCCTTTCATATCTCGTAAGGATATTAAATATGGAAATTTTTTTTTCTCTTTTTCATGATAAAAATTAGAAGTAGCTAACTGTTTTTTTTAAATAATAAATAATTTTGTTATCGAAACAATGGAGTACAATTTTTTTGAAATATTGATTCTACACTATTATCTTTATCACATTACATCTTTCTCTAATGTATAAAATGTTGAACTAAATATGCTTTTTAGTCCCTTAACTTTCGGTTAATTTTATGTAAAAATTGAAATTAGTCCATCTTCGAAAATTTGATTCAGATTAGTTTCCTAACTTTAGAAATGCATGAATTTAGTCCCTTTAACCAAATTTTGTTAAATTTATTTAATGTTTCAAACGTGTTTCATGATAACATTTGAGTTGTTTACACCATTTGACACATTTTTATTTCAATGTTAGATAAGAAAATATCATGAACACAATTGAAACGTTAAATAAATTTAATAAAATTTTTTATCAGGACTAAATTCACATATTTTATAGTTGAGGGACTAAATTGAGTTAAAGTTTCAAAGATTGATTAATTTCAATTTTCATTAAAAGTTAAGAGATCAAAAACATATTTAACCCTAAAATGTTTTATAAAAAAATTTTCACTTTTAGATATTCATACAAACTATATGTACTTTTATTCAGTTTTTTAATCATATATTTATGTTCTACGTTTCTTTTATTTTATTTCTAATAGGTTAAAATATCTTTAGTCCCAATTTTCGTCAATTTTTTTTAAATAAGTCCTAATTTTGGTTTTGTGTTCAAATAGGTCCCAATTTTCGTCAATTTTGTTCAATTGGGTCCTTTTTTGCTAACACCATTTAAATCATTAACAGCCATGAACAGTGACTGCCACATGTCACTTCGTGATTTTTTTGAATTATTTTTATTTTTATTTTTATTTTTTTTAATTTTTAAAAAAATTAATATTTTTTTAAATGTACATGTGTCAACCCAAGAGCGTGCCACGTGTCACTTCGTGGTTTTTTTGAATTTTTTATTTTATTTTTTTTGAATTTTTTTTAAATGTCCACGTGTCAACCCAATAGTGTGCCATGTGTCAAAGTCAATATTCTATATTCAATTTGGTCCCTGTATTTGTTATTTTTGTTCAATTAGGTCTCAATTTTTGTTAACATTAACCAATTTGGTCCCTATCAAAGATGTGACCAAATTTAATTTTTATATCAAAGTTATAATGATGTGAATTTTCATATATTATATAAAAATATTTAATAAAAAATGTAAATTTTAATATAAAAATTAAATTTGGTTTTAATTTGGAGAGGGACCAAATTGGTTAATGTTAACAAAAATTGGGACCTAATTGAATAAAAATAACAAATATAGGGACCAAATTGAATTTAAAACATTGACTTTGACATGTGGTACGCTACTGGGTTGACACGTGGACATTTAAAAAAAATTCAAAAAAATTTAAAAAAAATTCAAAAAAACCACGAAGTGACACGTGGCACACTCCTGGGTTGACACATGTACATTTAAAAAAATATTAAAAATTTTTTAGAAAAATTAAAAAAAATAAAAAAAAAATTCAAAAAAACTACGAAGTGACACGTGGCAGTCACTGTTCATGACCGTTAATGATTTAAACGGTGTTAACAAAAAAAGACCCAATTGAACAAAATGAACGAAAATTGGGATCTATTTAAACACAAAACCAAAATTAGGACTTATTTGAAAAAACATAACGAAAATTGAAACAAAAAAGGTATTTTAACCTTTCTAATAACATAAAAGTAAAGTCGAAAATGCATATATTTATTTTAGCTTAATGGAAATATTTTAGTAAAGAACTAAAAGTACACAAGAAAACTAATGATTAAAGAAAGATAATTTAAATCTAATTTAATTATTAAAAGGAATAGTATAGAAGAGAAAGACAAACATTTTGTTTAAAAAATTTAGATTAAAAATCATGTTATAATTTTTATATAAGTTTACTCTTTTTAGATTTCTCTTAAGTTTAAAACAAATTAGTAGTATTGACTTCTCAAAATTTAAACTTGTTATATTATCAAATTGTAAATCTTAACCGTTAGTTATTTTGAATTAAGTTGACTGCTCAAAATTTGTAAGAAAAAAGAAAAATAATAAGTTAACCTACTACATAAATAAAAATATATTCAGAGAATATTATTATATACCTTAATCATGAAACAAAAACAAATAAGTCACAATTATCTCGTAATAATTCGTTAAAATGTTTAATGTCATAATTAAAAAGTAATAAATTTTAATTCGGCAAGTTTAACCAAATATAAATTCTCGTTAAGCAAGTTGGTGAATTATATTGGGTTACATAATGTCTGTTGGTAGATTGAATCATACACATCAATCCAATTCATTAGACTAATAGAATATTTTAACGTAAGGTGATTTGACATCTCTACAAATAAAGAATAATAATAGAGTGGACCTGAAAACGTACCTAAAATTTTCTAAAACTTCCTTACCTAATTCTTTACAAAATTATCAAATAAAAACTATTTTAAGAATAAAAAATAGTTAACTATCATATTTAGTAATTTAGATATCATTTTAAAATAGTTTCTATATTATAAATAAAATGTCGTAATTGATTTTAAAAATTAGAATTTAAATTAATCTCTAACATTAACTACTATAGTTTTAGTTATCAAGAAATTAGTCTCAAAATTAATTTCTAATTTAAAATTAGAAATTAATTTAGAATCAATAATAGTCGGTAACTAGGTAAGTTCACAACAAGTTAGGTATGTACATATACACATGTTATTATGTAAGAATTCTTCATTCTCACCACTTGATAATTCGGTTTATGTGACTTAGATAATCAGTGTAATAAGACGATCTTTTTGTTACAATATATGTGTCAATACTTAATATACAACTTAAACAATGGTTCGCACATCATCCTAAATATATAACTTGAAGTTCATACAAGTTCAAAAATGATAAATTTTCAAAAAATAATTTGAGTGTGCCTAGATAAATGTATACAAATTTTAAGGGTGCCAAATATATAAATATCCTAAAATTTAAAAGAAGAATATATATATATATATATATATATATATATATATATATATATATATATATATATATATATATATATATATATATATATATATAGAAAAGAAATTGGGGTCAAGGCCCCTATCACCCTTCAAAGCTTCATCATTGAGTTTAATCAAGCTTAATAAGCATCATATACAATATAACTTATTCAAAAAAAAATCACAAATCAATCAAATATAAAAATTAATATTCAATTTATATTTATAAAAACAAATATTGTTAGAAGTGAGTTTTAAACCTAACTCAACCTCACAAAACCAGCTTGTAAGGTGAGGTTTGCACCTCACTTATATAGTATGAAATTTCTTTATCTCTAGTCGATGTGGAACTATAAATTAATGGGTAGTCCGTTAGTGACCCGATAACGGATGAAACAGAATGTCCAAGAAATTTCGCTAGAATAGACTTTAACCCGACTCTGAAACCATGTTAGAAGTAGGTTTTAAGCCTAACTCAACCCCACAAAACTGGCTTGTAAGGTGAGGTTTGCACCTCACTTATATAGTATGAAATTTCTTTATCTCTAGTCGATGTGAGACTTCCAACAAATATATTTCTACTCTTTTTTCACTTAAACAAAGAATCTTTTACTTGAACGAAAATAGGACCACAAACAAGGTCTTCATCTCCATTTTATTTTCACTTGAACAAAATATCAAGAAATTCAATTTCATCAGGAAAAAAAAAAATCAACCAATTTTAAAGATATTTTTAAAATGAGTTTAATACAAATACAAATTTTAATCTATTCAAATCATGATTTTTCTATTTTACTCATTCAAATAAAGCTTGGTACCTCAAACCCATTATATATTTTTATTCGTCTCAAGCTAAAAGAGTAATGTTGAATATTTTAATTCAAACAACCAAATCGTTTGAACTAATTTGTCTTCAATGCAACAATATAGCATAAATAATAAAATACACAATAAATTTCATTCACTCAAATTATGCAATTTTTTTTATCAAACTTACATATTAAAATATATTCAAACAACACAATCCTACATAAAATCTAGATTTTTTAACCACTTTCAAATCCAAATCATCTATCCAAATAATATATAATAAGGTTCTCTCTCTCTCTCTCTCTCTCTCTCTCTCTCTATATATATATATATATATATATATATATATTCATTCGCTAACCTCCAATGTTTATCTTCAAAACAAAAATTTCAAATTCAAACAATAAAACTACTCAACTTAAAAAACTTAAAGACATAGAGTAATATATTCAAATATAACAAAACTTCAATATATGATAAAAGAAGTTAAAAATATACAGTTTTCTCATTTAACTCTACTATGATTGATTGTAAAATCATAAAATAATAATAATAATAAAGAATCTTTAAGTAAATAAAAACTTCCTTTATTTGATAGTTTGATCCAATAAAAATATCTTTGTCTCTTAACTATTCCATAGTGCAATAAAATTTTAAAAGAAATAAAGTGTGAAAAAAATTAGAGAAAAGAGAGAAAAGAAATATATAACTTTATTTCTCCATTAGACCTAATATTAAATTTCTTATTTTTAATTAGAAACAAGCCAGTTCATCATTTCATAAACTAATTTTGAAAAAAAAAATCGTGACGCATGTCAAACAAAGGTTCCTTATTGAATTAAGATTTAAAATGCAGATGAATGATTGACGTGCGTCATGCTTCATTATTTTCTCATTAATTAAATAAACACTCAATCATAATAGAAGTACCATAGGCCTTATGTATTTGTCATGTACGAAGGTGGCACTGCTGCTTAAGTTTTGTCCTTTTCCGTTTTTCTTTCAAATGCACATCTCTCCCAACCGAGGAGTGAGAAAAGAGTTAGTAAATTCAGATTTAGGCAGTCTTCAAAAAATAGAATTGGTTATCAAATTGATAGTGTTACTTTTGATATCTTAAACAAATGAATAGATTTATATTAAATACATGAAAGCTATAATAAAGATACCATCCTCAAAAATCAACAACAAATACATTTATTCTAAGTAACAGATCTTGTAAGATACAAGTATCTTATTTAGGGTGATAGGCGTAACTAGTGTAGTTAAACAATTGTAAGTGTTTTGTTTATATTTTTTTTAATGAGTTTTTATTTGGATAGATGATAAGAATACTTAATTTAATAGACCATAAATTTAGAATATTTATGCTACACATCGAAGAAATTATAAATATTTATTCTCTTTGTGTAAATAATGTTCAACTCTTTGATTTCTCACATGATGATTTCACAATAATGATATATTTACATAAAAAAAAATTGCAGAGCATGTTTAAAGTTGATTTACATGAAAAAAAGTTGAAAAGATGAAATGTCAATGTTGGGAAGTGTACAAGAATGTGGAGAATATTCTAAAGCTTAAGTTTGTTATGCGAATATCTTTACCATTTGTTGTTCAAAGATTTGTGTTCAAAGTTCAAGTCTCATTTAAATTTTTCTTAAGATTCAAGTGAAATCAACTTCATCTAATACATGTATGTCAACTATAGCCAAAGTGTGCACCTTTATCACTCATTAGTTTGTATGTCTTATAAACAACTTATGTCAACTCTGGTTTTATTTGTATGTGAGATATGACTATGTGAATTATGTGTTTTGTGTCTCAACAACAGGTGCATTTTGTGTGAGCAACCACGTGTGGGTAGTGGTACCTTGTGGACTTTGTAAATCTTTGTGTGAAATGAGTGGTCAATTTTGTGAGTCTCTATGTGAGCAAGAGGGGTGAACTATGTAAGTCTTTTTGTGACCAAGAGGGGTGGACTGCATAAGACTCAAAGTGAGTAAGAGGATTTATCTTGATTCAAGTCAATATTTGATATTTTACTAATGAGATATCATACTATATGGTTCTTAAGTTTCCATTAGCAAAGAATTTATGAATGTTGGAGAGAAGATAAAATCAAAGGTTTCTAAATCAAGTTCTTTCTGATTCAAGAAGGAAGATATTAAAGCTTCAAAGGATATATTTGTCGATAAAAGAAACTTCAAGGGAAGATTTGAAGATCAACTTGAAGAGATTATCAAAATCCTCCTTAAGAAGATTTATATAGGAAGATGTCGGTATACGTTAATGCAAATCTTTCATATTAACAAAACTCCAATGGTCATCTATTCAACAATTATAAAATGGATCAAAAGAAGAAAAGTGATCATTATCTAAAGAAATTGCATAGTGAAAGTGATGCGAAAAGACTAAGCTTACAAAGTCAAGTGTAATAATCTAGATTGTGAAAAAAGGAGAGTTATAAGTTATTATAATATTCTCCACATTGTGAAATTTACCCTTGTGAGCTTTATTCGTGCTTTCTTTCTTTGAGAGTAATTCTCTTTATTTTATTGAGATTTTGTTTTTCTTGGGGGAGATTAAGAAGGTTATCTAGAGAGATTGTACTCACCTAGAGAGGTTGACACTTGTGTTACCTTGAAAGGTATATGTACTCGTGATACCTAGAGAGGTTGATATTTGTAACATGAATAGGTTTGTTTACTCATGTTTAATCAATTTTATTTGATTAGGGGAAGCACTTAAGTTGAGTGCTTAAGGGAGAACTTAATGTAGTTCATGAGCTTTGGTGAAGCTGTATAAAATTTATTTTATGCTTGAAATATTTTCTATTAAGTTTTTTAGTTTATTTTGTGTAGAAAAATGCTATGTTCTATTCAATCACCCCACCCCCTACTGACTCTTTTTAGAGCCAATTACACCAACAAGTGGTATTAGAGTTTGGTTTGATTCAAGACATGTGAATTATAGCCCCACTAAAGATACAAACGAAGATATAATGATTTTTAAAAAGACTCAAACGTGATTAATTAGAAGACCTAGTGATAAGCTAGATAGACAGTACTAATTGACAAATAACTCTACTTTAATCAATCTTTTATTATGGAACCAAGACATTTACCAAAATTTCATAAAATGGACTTAACCACTCGCCACATGTGGATTCATCTTGGAGATTGCCTACTTAATCAACATATCTTCAATTCACACAACATTAAAATGATGCATATGGGAATTGCATTAGAAAAGGGTCATCTTCTTGATCTTGATATTGATAATATGAAAGTTGATTGTTTCAATCATTTGGAACCCTCACACTTAGGATCTCTGGAGAATGTGGCATTATTAAAGGATAAATTAAATCCTCTAGGGAACTTCCCAAGGACTAAAGGGAAGAGAAAAGTTTGATAACTTCGCTGATTCAAATGAGTTGCTAAGTAAATTTGTTAAATGAACGAGAAAGTATTCTCAATCGTTCTGAACAACAAAGCAATCTCATATATCCAAATCATTTGCCTTCACCCCCACTCAACCCTATATTAATAAACAATTATCAAAGTTCTTATTGACATTGATGATGTTTCTTCAAAAGAAACTCCTCTGAATATCAAACCTTTTATCCCTATACTTAGACATTGTAGATATTCATATTCACTTAACCATTCAAATCCCTAGCAAGAAACTAATAGAAAGGCTAATATCATTGATAGCTTAGAAGATGTCTTCATGAAAAACTCTTCTAAAAACCAGGCCACAATGGATGACGAATCAAATCCAACAACCTTTGATCTGTTATAAATCGTGCAGCGGAATGTTTAACGTGTGGACAAAACCCAAGAGGATGGGTGAAATGGTTTCTTAATAAAAATTATGCTTTTAAAAATCTTTCCCCAAATTTACTACTTAAATTAAAAGATTATTTAATTTAAAGAACCTATAGATTAATAAAGAGAGTAGGGAAGAAGATGAACACAAAATATTTATACTGGTTTGGATCAAAAAATCATACGTCCAGTTGTTAATCTCTAAAAAATGAGATTAACTCAATCACTAAAATAAACCATAAATATAATTACGGATAAGAAATTTTAGGATTTAGAAAACACCTCTCTTGAAGCCACAATAGATAAAGACACCTCCCTTGAAATCCACAAGGGATGAACACTTTCATTGAATCACACAAAGGATGAAGACACCTCCCTTGAATCACACAAGAGATGAAAAAATACCTTCCTTGAATCACACAAGAAATGAACACCTCCTTAAGTCTTCAACATTTTTTCATGAATCATCATTAAGTCTTCCACATTTCTCCATAAGTCATTATCATCAAAACTCTTTATTGAAGCAAGATGTCCATCTTTTTCTTTTGTCAACATGATCCTTTTGTGGTTTACCATGGGAAACCTACTTGAGAGGATATTTCAAATAGACCAAATTCACAAGTCATCATGGTACGATAAATTGTGAATGATGCTTTACGATAAGAATGCCTTGTCATTCTTCAAATGCTCAACCATTATAAGGATAGAAAAGTAAGATGAGTGAAGATGGTCGTTGGAAAACTCATTGACCTTTTTCAAAATCTTTATTCAAACATGTTCTCCCCTTTGGTCTCACAATCATGACCCTCTTCTTCAGTAGGATCTTCATCCACAACACCGCAATAATGACGATAACCTTTTAGGTTGATGACTAAAATGGGGAGAGAGAAAAAAACAAGAGAAGAAAAACGCGCATCCCATAAATTCTAAAGATTTTCTTTCTTTTTAAATCTTTTTCTTATATTTTCATTGTATTTTGTTGGCTACACTTAGTTTTATAATTGGATTGCCTTAAATTATCTTGATCGAACTATTTTGATTTCAAGTGCATATGTTGTGACCTTAATAATCATGTTATGTTTTTTTTTCATTCTAATATTCATGAGATGGTAATAATCATGTGATGTCTTTAAAACTCTAATACTCATGTTTCTTTTTTCGATTGGCATAATATATTGGGGTACTCTAACCCTTCAAAAAATATATACAAAGTTCTTCTCTACCAAAGGAAAGGTTTTCTCTAAATCTAAAGTTTGATACAAAACCCATCAAAATTTCACCAGTTTGAAATCAAAATACAACCAACACAAATGTTCTAAATGTAGTGTTTATTGCTAAAAGTGAGTACCCACTAATATTGCATCATAGGATCTTGTTGACAAATGGTTCCAAAAGTTTGTTGTTGCGGCACTCATAACAAGTTATGATAGATTCACCAAATTCATCTCTTCCAACTAGCCTCCATGCTCATTTCTTTGTTCTTACTTAGACCCAAAGGATCGTGCTCTAGTAGACCATTTTCTAACCCTTACATTGCTCCTTTAATTTATGTACCGACTTATGTATGATTTGATACCTACATAAAATGTACAGCCACACATTGCTAGACTATAATATTTTCATCCTACATCATCACAACTTACTCAAAAATATGAGTACTCAACAATGTATCACTTTATAATGGAAATCTGATGTATACTTACTATGTTGTTTGAGGCATATAGCAATCGTAATATAATAACATTACCTTGGATTAAATGAGCCTCCATTGATCACCCAAGTCATAGAGATTTTAACCACAGTATCGGACATTGATACCAATCTGAAAATAAAAATGTTAATTTGGGCAATTTATGATTCATTTATAACCATGTACTTAGTTATGGCATGCAAAAGATTTCTTCTATGTCTACTTTGCCTTGTTTGAAAATAACCTATTTCTATCATTTCAAATGGCCCAAATAATTGCCATCCATAAAACCTTCTAGATTTTATTGTGTTTCCCATTTAGTGCTTTAGATATAAGTGTTGGAAATAGCTTATAGGTTGGTTATGGTTCAATGAACTAACTCTCATCCACCTATCACAGAAATTCCAGACTTGTGTTTTTTTGCAAGAAAATAATAGGTGTGGGAAATTTTCATTTTTTTCATTACATAATTCACAAAGATTGCTACTAATATGAAATCTCATGTTTATTAACTTATCATTTGTAGGTTCCTTATTCAGCAACACTCTCCATCCAAAGTATAGTGCATTAGGTAAAACCTTCACACTTCAAAAATATTTGAACATTGTATTATTTTCCCCTGTTACATTGTGTTGCAAGGCACTATATGCAGAACTAATAGAAAATAATATAGTGTAACATCCCTAAAGAATATTACTTTGAAAATATCATAAACAATTAAATAAATGAGACTAAATACGATAATATAAAAATTATTCCTCATTTATATATGCATGTTCCCAAAATGCGGGAAAATTAAAGTCTCAAATTCAAAACATTGTAACAGTTTGCAATTCAAAAACATTACAACTCATAAAAGCCAAAAATGGCTAATATTCCAAAACATAAATACATCAAAATTCAAATATTTAAAAGCCCATAACATGATCCCGTTGTCTAGTCTCAAGCGTCTCCTGGCTCACCTGTCAAAACATCTGCTCCCGGATAATAAATCATCCGATCATCGCCACACACACACACAGATAGGGTGAGCTATGCATATTAAACAATTAAATATGTTATGCATCCCAATAAAAATTTACTGATATGTGTTAATTACAATTTATCCACCCCGGATCTCATATTCCTTCCTGAGTCACATGCATGAAACTAGGTCCTGGGATTTTCACTGTGCTTCCACGAAACTATCCTTTTCGTGGTCTAACCCTACGAGCCAATCCTGCTCATAGTCCAACCCTATAGACTCCTCGCCTGTAGTAACACATCCACGCTTACTCAACTTGGACCCTGGCACGCACGCAATCACCATACTATGGACTCCTTGCCCAATAGTAGTCGATGGAAAAGATCACAGTTCCTTGCCCATCGTGTGCCCAACGCATGCAATCACCATACTAAGGACTCCTCGTCCAATAGTAGCCGACGGGAACTCAACTAGTTCCATGCCCATCATGCGTTCAACCACTCAAGAACATCCCAGACTCCTATTGGACTTAGTCCATGAAGCCCAAGCACAAAGGAAGCGAACTTAGTCCTTCAAGTCCACTAATCAAGCAAAAGAAGGCAATTATACAACAACACAAACCGCCTAGTACCGCCTAGACACCGCTAGGCGGGCACTGGCAGAAAACCGCCCGGCGGTCGTACTCCCACCGCCAGGCGCTGCGGCCCAGATAGGACCCGTAATTTTCCGTCATCGCCTGGCGGACACAACCCTGCCGCTAGGCGCCTCCTGCAGGCAGTGGCCACTGCCACTGATTTAAGGCACTACTGTCTGGCGGTCTGCCTTGCACGACCAGGCGCCATACCAGTAGCGAAATGCTACTAGTTTTTGGCACTTTTTACAGGTCTGAATACCTCAATTTGCAATACCACTTATGCATTCTAATCATAGTATTTAAAATATATCATCAACCCAAAACACACCTAGTTCAATCAATTTATGCCCAACTCAAACCTTATCGTCATACCATTTTTCTCTTGATTCTCAAACAGAACAAGCCACAATTAACAATATTATCCTTACCACTTATCCTCATACATGTTATTCTGTGAACATTACCGTATTCCAAATATTGCCATATGCCCAATTAATTCTTGTACCCATCCTTCTCCCCTTTTAATTACCTTAAACTGGTCCTCATACTCAATATACCCCAGTTTCTAAACCCTTACCCATTTTATTTATTCTACCTCAACCTGGTCATTATTTTATGTGTACTTGAACACTCAAATTAACATAACAACATCCAATAGGTAAGAAATACTCCATACACATATTTAATCTCCCATTTCTTAAATAAATATCCGAAACAATGGAATTCCAACCTATCCCATCTCAAAATACTTCCCACAAAACCCCAATCATTGCTCCCCACAGCCAGAGTGCCAACCAAGTTGAATCTGCTACTTCACTGGCAGGTCGCCTGGCGGCAGCCTTGGTACCGCCAGGCGATACATGAAAATTGGCCTCTGCCAAAATTCCCTCCCTCGCATTCCTTGTGACTCACCCACCCCACTGTTTTACAATTCATCCTTATAATGAGGTAATTTACACGCATCACCCCCAGCTTCAGATTTCAATCAGATTATCGTCCATCGTACACGAACACTTCACCATTCACAAT
>Ga0209589_1009108_pt1 | contig 15152 bp, 8 predicted proteins | sample CowpeawhiteBW_FD_187525 | JGI IMG/M metagenome (GOLD analysis project Ga0209589, IMG submission 187525) | Root nodule microbial communities of legume samples collected from California USA - Cow pea white BW (SPAdes) (version 2) | ecosystem: Host-associated > Plants > Roots > Nodule | place: USA... | reverse complement strand
ATATATATATATATATATATATATATATATATATATATATATATATATATATATATATATATATATATATATATATATATATATTTAACCATTCTCGTTCCTTCATAATTAATTTAAAAAAAATGAAGATATTTCCCAATCAACATTTTATTGGACATGACGAAATTTATGTCCAAATCCCAAAAAACGTAGGATATCCGAAATTTTTACTTTTTCAATGAAATAATGCTTCGTAAAAAAAGTTCAATACTTTTATTCCCAAACCTGAAAAATTATTTAACATGTCATCTCAAGCCTTATGCTAGCAGTGTTGCTGTATCCAATAGTGTTCCTATTTTCTTATGAATATTTCACAAAATAAATAACCATTAAACATATGCTTCCACAAGATTCTTCTAACTCAACGAGTAATCTCAAATGAATAGGCACTTATATTAAATACTTCTAAAAAATAAAATATGGTTTATACGAATGAAGAATCTACCTAGTAATAGACTACCACAGAGTAATGGAGTATCTTTTCACATTATTTGAGACTATTAACAGATAACAGAAAGACCAAACCGTGAAATTCTACAAAGTAAGCATGTTAGTTTAGGGTTGAGCAACTTGTACCAAGTTTTTTGCTTCTCTGATAATTCTCCTAGTGCTTTCATTTCCTCTTGTCATACCAGTAATGTTTTCATTGATCCCTTGGCATATAAACACTGAGTGACCCACATGAATGTTCTTTTGTAATCACTAGTCAAGAACATGATCCACTTTTGCTGGGACCTCATTTAAGCCAAATAAATGACACAAAATTGGGTGTTGACAGACATGCCTCCCACATAAATGACGTCAACCATTATGAATAAACTATGAGCTCTGACACTGTTACATTTTTTTTATCCCAATCCACTCAAATATGAAACAGATATGTTTATCTTATATTTTGCAGGGCACCTGAATTCTCTCATTTATATGGAGAAAATTAGAAGAACTTTTTAATCATGCAATAATATTTAATACCAGACAAATATTTCAGTTCAAAATTTCAATAATCTCAGTGATTATGTTATCATAATTCATGTTAAATAGGATACTAGATCAGTTCTTCTTTCATACTGCAATGTAAAAGAAAATTACATGACTTTTGGGGTTATAGTAAAAGTCAATAATTTTATCCTATGTGTGTGTGTGTGTTTGTGATTGTTGACATTGTAAACATTCTTTACACTATCCATGCATAGACCATTTTATTCAACAAACAAAAACAGGATACATAAATAAATAGTTGATCTAAATTTGGACATCCACCACCAAACTCAACATCCATATCCGAACCACAAAGTTACATATAGAATATCTATGCTACCTCCTTCAATACTATCCATGCATAGACCATTTTATACAAGTACAAACAAAAAGGCCAAAGCTTCCAAACCAGAAGAACAGAAAGGCAACTGTGAAAAAAAGGTACCAAAAGTGCAACTCCTTGATGGCTTGAATAATTTTAAATAATTAATAAATAATATATGGATCTAACAAAATTATGAAGCACACAAGCTTGCCAGCATTTGTCACATCCCAAGAACACAAACAAAACATCACCAAATTGCATCTGTATTGGTTGAACAAGCAAGTCTTCAAGTGAGCATGTCATTTCTACCTTACGAAATAAATATACACCAAGTACTAGTGATGTACACTAAGATCGGGGCATCTTTTCTTTGAATAACCGGGGAAGAACTTCATGAGCACCAATGTCCAAAACCTCTGGATCCCTGAAAATAACAAACAATATAGTTATAATTTGTTAATCTCCAACAGCAGTAGAGTAGCGCTTGACCTATTAAGAGTTACAAGTTAAAAGTAAGAACTTAATATAAGGATGGAATTGAAAGGAAAATGGCAACGCACTTCCGATGTAAAATAGTTATACATCGAATCACAAATTCCTATAGACTTGTTTGGAGAAACTTCTCCGTAAGCACTTTTAATTGAGAAAATAAGAAGAAAAAATGAAAAGAACTTCTCCATAAGCTAAACTTAGCTTACGTACAAGTTTAAAATGACAATTAGAGAAGTCGTATGAGAGAATTTGTACAGATTAACCTATGCATAAGCAAATTTTAGCTTATGAAGACTCGTTTCATTTTTACACATAAAAGTTACTCTGATGTTGAAATTAATTTGACAGAAGTCAAAACTTTTAAATCTAACCTTGTTGAGAGTTCTTTAAAGGCTTTCTTCGATATAAAAGATACCTTTTTAAAGCTCTTTTTCTTAAAATTTTGTTTGGGTCAATTTCTTTTGAGGGAAAAGAAGCCTAAAATAAGCCTAGTCAAACACTGCCACGCTAGTAGATAGAAAGTATTAAAAATAGGAAAAGAGAATAAAGTTGATCAGAAACAATTATTATAAGCATATATCCTCATGTCCCAAAAAGAACATTTAATAGTTGCAATATCACCCCGAAAGATTGTTACAAAACTTATATTCATGTAAATAAGAGTATGCAAGACATAATAGGAGATAAACCTGCACAATGTCTGTCCCTTTTCATTTGAACTAGGTATGAAAAGGAGCTTTCGCAGAGAGGGTGACTCAAACTGAGCAAAGAAACCGTCACTGTGTGCATGTTTCCACTTTCTTGATCCTTGGCCCTTCCAGACCTGCAGGAATAGAATATAATTAATAGATTCTGCAGTCATCTAGAATTTTCAATTCTAAAATACACATGGAATTGAGGTTGTAGGCTGATCTGTCAGAAAATGAACATTGACTAGATAGATTTACATGTTCAAAAAGTATGACATTAACATGTATTTGGCCAATTAATGCACCAGTACAGCCCCAAAAAGAATTGAGTGGAGAAGATGGCTGACACAAATTTAAAGGGAAACAACTAAAAAAGTCCTTGATATAAAGAACTTGGATTTTGCAAAAAGAAAAATGGTATCATAAGGTCGATGTAGTCAGAATCCTACCATGCACCTTTAATTTTGTATTAACCTGAACAGCCCAAAAGGAGAGAAATTGAAAGAAAGAAATAAACGGAGAGGAGATGGAATGGAAAGGCAAGTATAAAGCAAGTCACTGGCTGATACCTTACATATAGGCTTCCATGGGAACGTTAAACTATAAAAAGAAATAGTATTGAAAATGAAATGATAAGCAAAAAGAAGACAGCACATCCTTGAAAAGTAAAGGGAAGCCTCCATTTTATTTCTTTTACCCGTTTTGCCTTTTTAAAACACACCCTTGACGAGTCACTACATCAGCACTATTGATGTAATGAGCTCGTCAGTGAACAAAAATCATCTTTCCTATTGAGACTACCAAGTCAAGCTTAACAAGTATTTGACAATCCTCTTTGAGTAACAAAGATCTATTGTATCAAAGTGCAAATTTAACTAAACATAAGCCATTTGGATGGGAGACATATCCCTTCAGTTCAGTCCCTCTGCAACCATCTTCATGTGCTGTGTGGCCATGCCTAGAGTATGTAATGTATAAAAAAAACCTAATGGTAGCAAGTGCCCGATACTTTAACTACATGAATGAAACTACAGACCTTTTCCTATTTTCTTTTCATGCAGTGCTACACCACTGAATTTGAAACATCAAAGGGCATGAATACATCTGAATTAACTCATATTGGGCCCACCTAAACTCATACGTTGATCAGCTTAAACATTTTGGAACGTGCAAATTTCACACACCTTGCATGCTAGGAGTGAAATTATGACTTCTCTTCACTTTCCCTGTTAACGATGTGATAAGCCTCAAAAGTACCCCTTAACCTAGTAATAAAACTTCCCATTTAACTTGAACTTCTTAACCATTTACAGCATCTGATGTGGAAGTTTCAATCATCAATGCTTTAAGAAATCAGAAGTTACCTGTGGATAAGCAATAATGCTTTTGGGAGTTACCAAGCAGGCTGCTTTGGAGAAAGACTCCTCTGCGTACTGCCTAAGAAATGAAAAGCAGTTGCTGTGTGTATGGGGTGATTCAAAGGCCTGCCAAATAAGATGAGAAAAATAAAAACATTAAAACTTATAATATAGCATTCAGGGAAGTTTTAAGAGTTGATAATCATAAGTGAACAACAAAAGCCATCAAAATAAGCAGGAATACTAAGCATAAAGTTCAGAAATAAGATATCCAAGCAAGGAACCACAATTATAATTGCACAAAGATTTAAAAAGAAAATGCATACCTTATCAATATTCACAACTGGGGCATACTTATCGGTCTGTGTCTTTTCCTTATCCAGAAGAAAGTAAACTCTAGCATCCACTGAAGATGTTTCATGCCACGATTTTACAGCGGTCTCTATTGTCTCAACAAGGAATGAGAACAAATCTTTCCATCCTTCTTCAGATCCATACTTTCCAGCCTGTACGGAGATCATTTAATCCTCTCAAGGGAAATTTTAAAATGATGCAGGATTATATGGAGAAACGAATTATTTCACATCCATTAATAAATATAAATAACATGAAATATAAGTTTAAGGGAAACAATAAAATAAAACATCTAGAAACCAAGATACATAAAGTAGAAGGAAATAGATATATTTCCAACAATCTAAGTTCATTTTCAGTTGTTTTTCTCTTCTGAGAACCTGAGTCTCTGCTGTTCATTCAGTTGAATTTCGATGTATTAATGCATTATTCAATTTTCAATGTGTTGATATCCTACAGCTTATTGTCATAAATTTCTAGCAGCACCAAGGATGTAGAAATTCTGCGTCCCACCTTCGTTCAGACATGGGAGACAGAAAGTTAGAGGTAAAATGTGAGATCACAACTCAAAATGGAAAGATCCTAAAAGGGGGGCATATCAAGTGAGTATGGAAAGAGTTAATTTTAGTCATACAATAAAATACAACCACACAGAAATATTCAAAATTATTGCTAGAATAGAGATCATTGACACCCCAATGCTTTAACAAAAGACTAGGTCTTATCATAATTATTATACCTTAAAGAAAGTCAAATTCTGCAAAAAAAATGTGTCCTTATCATTAAATGGGGCAAGAAATTGAACTTCCAAGGAAAGATACAACATACTAAGTCAAAAACAGAATATTTTATCTAGAAAGAAACCTATAGGAGCAGAGATTTGAGTAGCACAATCAAAGATTAAAATATGTTTTCAGCCAAGACATTTGAAGAAAAAGTACTTGGGAATTAGCTCGAACAGGCTAGTAAAGAAGAATTAGACAGTGAAAAATTGAATATAAACAGTTGAAAAGGATAGTGAAACTCGTGGCTCTTTTGTTAAGGATTAAGGACTACCAGGCTCCTGTTTATGAGATAAACTAGTATATAAATTAACATGTATAACTTTTTGTTCATCATCTTCTCTCTCCAAGCTCTTATTAACACTCAATGGGGACTTCATTGAAGATTTTGTTTTAGAGATAAACCAATAGTCTGCCTGATAATGAATAAATGCTGCATTGAGTAAGGTTTGTTGTTGTTTGTTTTTATTTGAAAAAAAAAATATTTAGAGTAGAAAACTTAGTTTAATCATCCTTCTTGTCTGTTTATGATTATTTTACACTTGATCATCCAATATGGTTGTTTGGTTAAGATTAGCATACACACATACAAACACTAGAATAGACATAATCGGTATTAGTGTTTTGCAAAACCAATACAAGTTTAACCAACATTGTCATCCATCACTTTGATTTCCTACTCGTGAAGAAGTTTAAAATCCAGAGCTGTTACAGTTTATGTTTCTTCCAAGTTCCAACTCCACCACTTGACTCCCTTTTTTGTTCATAAGCAAGTAATTTACTAAAAAAAAAAAAGTGAAAGATGCAAAAATAAAGGATAAGACATCCATAAGGGAAAAGGACAACGAAGTAAAAAACTTGAAGAGGAAAAGGGGAAAAGGCAAAAAAAAAGAAGCAAAGACCAAGAATATTGCAACAATGCATGCTAATCTCTCTGAAGATCTAGCAATATTGCATATATTGGTATTTATTTATTATTCTTTTGGTGTCAATAAACTCAGGTCATTTAGAGTTTATAGTCACTTTTGATTGCTTGCATTCAGCTTGTGAGATGTTACACTCATTACCACACCAGAGATCACAGATATTTGAAGGTTTTGTGGCAGTGACTCTGAACAGCATCTAAAACTCATTTTGTCCCCATTTCTGTGTTGTCATACCTGGTTTTGGAGGATTATTTTATTATATCTATCTTTCTTCATCTGAGGTGTAATGGTTTTGGAAACCTATGTTTGAAACTCTTTCCCACAGACCCCAGCAACATTCTGTCCTTTGATGCAATCCCTCCAACCCACAGATTTCTAACATAGTTCAGGCCAAGCCCCGCAACCATTGATCTAATGCACACACACTTACCCTGTTCAGCCTGTCCTCTATAGCACGACTCAGTCTTCACGTAAGTATTTTCTTTCTAACACAGGTCTTACCTTCCACCTTCGTTTTGTGGCATTGCCGCTCAACCTTTTGTTCCATTATCATTGATTTGTATATTTAGGCATAAAACTGAGACTTCTGACTACTAATTTTGAATATATCTCAAATTTTGAATTGTTACTTTTATTTTTTAACTATTTTAAGGGTAGTCTAAAATATATAATTCGTATTTTAAAATCTTCATAGTAGTGGTCATCCCACTATGTGCTATCTCACTATAGTGATTTTGTGGTCAGCCACTCTGCGCTGTTAATTGGGATTGTTAACTATGAGATTAGCCTACACGGGGATAACTATACACAGAATTTGATACCTTTGACCCGATTTAAGAATATACATTATTCCAAAACTTCTGTTTCTACCTTTGTGTATTCATTCTCTCTTTTGTCTCTCTTCTTGATACCTGATTCCCTTCTCTTTCTCCCATACCCTTTCCAAATCACATATGTGCGTGTGCATTATGCAAAAGAAAAGCTGAGAAAGCACATACTTTTTTACCACTCCTAGTTACAGATTGGGAAGACATGTATACTAACCATTTCAGATTTCATTGTATCTAAATGTTTGGCCACGTCAACATTGGATCTCATATTCTCCACTTCTTGAGCTCGCTTGCTATCTTTCACCAGTTGGTTCAACCTCTTTATCTTTTTTAATACTTCTTGACTTTGGGAGTTATACTGCAATGCTATCTGAAAGGCAGCCAAAGCCTACAAACAAATATTCACACAAGCATACACAATAAGAATAAAATCCTAAACCAGAGCAGAACAAATAGCTTTCAATTAAATCTAAGCAATAAGCTATTGAATACACACATCGTCATATCGTTTCATGGCTTCCAATATGCTCCCCTTCCTGAAATATCCCTGGAAGTGTATTCAAGCAGCATCACTCCAAAAGGTATTACAAAGGTTCAGACACTCAAATATTAACAAATTAGATAAACATTTACCTTTTCCCATTGGGGTTTTAATTTGATTGTCATCTCTGCATCATCGAGAGCTTTATTAAGCTTATCCAATTGCAGCAATGCTGCAGCACGATTACTGGAAGACACCAAATAAACAGAAGAAACTACAGGAATCAAGATAAGGTTTATGCATCGAGTTCACATTCACACAACATATCTGACATGAGAAAAGTGTTGATCCAAACTACTAAATTTACATAAGAAAGAAAAAGCCAGTAACTTCTAAGGGCCACGCCACGCAACACATTTCTAGAATGGCCTATATGATTAATTAATAATTATTTCTAACAATATGCCCTCTGACATGAGATATAATTAGAAGCTCAATTATAGTGTGTGACAATCAACAAATACTGATATCAAATGAAAAGTAAACATAAAAATATATACCATTCAAAAAGAAACTTTTTCTACTCCCAGAAACAAAAAAAATAAACTTTTATTTCTTTCCACTTTCCCTTCAATACAAATTTCAAACTTTTCTCTTTCCACACTTGCTTCCTCAGTATCAAACAGACCATGAAGCTCAGTATATTTCACTCAGCTAATCAACACAGTTAACTGAAAGAAACCTGAAAAGGGAGTCTTTTTTTTTTCCTATTTAAGAGTTTCAGCTTAAGCCTTAAGCGTCATATCGATCTAACTCCAAACCAAACAACACACATGGGCATGCCAAACTGTCACTAAAAGACTAAATTTCTGAAACTCTGATAATACACTGGCAACAAAAACTGACAACTCAGTCTATATAAAAACCGAAAACCCCAACTAAAAGAATAATGACAACAAAAGAAAAGAAGAAAAACCCTTTCGTGATTTCAAGGGAGACAAAATAAACAAGAGGGAAAAGCAGAGTGCTGAAGCAAATTTTAAAACCCACAGATTGAAAGAATTGAACAATGACACCAAGATGAAAAAAGGTGAAAGTTTTGAAAGAAAAAAGGTACCTATAGAGAGTAGGGTTAGACGGGTCTTGCTTGATGGCTTGAGTGTAGAGTGCAGCAGCTTTGAGATACTTTCCTGACTTGAAAAACTCGTTGCCCTGATCCTTCAGAGACATCTCCGAACCTGAACCTTCTTTCGTTTCTGCCATTGATGATCTTTTTCGTCTTAACCTTCAAATCTGTGATTCTGGTTCCTAAATGATGTCTGTAGGGTTTACCACAAAGATGCTTGTTCCTTCCAAAACCGCTTTCTTTGGTTTTAGATGTTTTTATTTCATACTAAAAAATAAGCTAAATGGTACTTTACCCCTCTTATCTTACTTTTATTATATTTAATTTGTTATCTTATCTTTTAAGAAATAATTTTAATATTTTTTATAAATGTGTTGAATTTTGTTATTTTACCAGTTTAAATAAAATTAACTTTTTAACATCGGTTAAAAATTTAATATCTTTTTAACAGTAATTTATTATGTGATAATTAAGGATAACATCGATGGTGAGAGGGTTCTGAGTCTAACACCTACCACTAACATTTGATTACTCAAAAATAGGTCAAAATAGTCATATAATATACTTAGGTTAATAACTTTGATTTATTTTGCATGACTATAATTTTGTGGGTTAAATCATGTAAATTTTAAAAAATTGATAAATAATATTTAAAACTCTTAGAATTTTCATGTATGAAAAAAATCTCATCAATCGTAACTTTAGATATATAATCTTCTTCATATATATTATTAGTTAAAGAAGAAAAAATCTCGATCTACATAACATAATTATTCAAAACATAAAACAATTAACTAACGAAAAAAAATCAAAACTAAAATAAAAAACTAACAAATTTAATTATGTCATAAAAAATTATAAAAATAATTAATAACTCAATATTTTTAATACAAAAAATTTATATTTAAAATGTAAAAGAATGTGATTAATAAATACTATATCATATAATTAAAATATAAAAATTAAATAAAAACTTATATGAAAAATTAAAATATCTATTAATGTATTAAAAATAATTAATAACCCTGAACGTTTAATCTATAACAATATATAAAGGGGATTTCCTTTTGTGTGTCCACTTTTCAAAATACCGATTTTACTCTTTAAATATAATAATTTATTAAATTTTTAAAAATTGACCGTTACTTTTACAAACTTTTTATAAAATCAGATGTGTCTGCTCTTTCTCTTCTTCTTTGTTTATTAATGGTTATTCTTTTATCTGTTCTGGTATATTTTACTTTATTTTTAATAAATATAATTTTAATATATATATATATATATATATTAACTTAATAATATTATAATATTATCACCTACTAATATAATATACAAACAGACGTGATAGTGCTGTGTCTAATACAAAGTAATACATATTATAACTTAAAAATAAACGGAAAACAAAGTACACAATGAGAAATTAACTTAAAAATTATTTTAAGATAAATAACACATATTAACTAGTAGTAGTTTTATGTGTTCGTGCATGTTGAGATTAGTTTATGTCAATAATATAAAATATATATATATATATATATATATATATATATACGGTAATTAGTAATTAACTGAGTTAAAAAACTTCAACATACATTGTACATTTCTGTATTTCATCACATTTAAAATTATGACAAGTCAATATTAAATGTTGACAATGATAAATATATTTAACTGACATTCATTATTTTTCTGTTACAATGAATGTGAAAATCTGATTTATGTGTTTATCAGATGTTCACATTTAATACACTTCTAAATACGTTACGTATGTTGACATCTGAATTTTAAACATATCGAATGTCGACAATTAGTATTATTTTGTCAAAAAATAAAATAAAAATCTTGCATTATATATGTCCACATCCATTACCGATCTAAATCGGATATTAACATCTGATTTCTGGACCTACCAGATGTCGATAACATATATGTTTTTTATTATGTTTTTCTTAACCGAAGGTTTATATCCAATATTTAGTGACATTTTTATTTATTCAAGTATTTTGCTAACAATGCATCAACAATAAACCAAAGACACTACATAAAGAAGGCATAAACAATATAATGAACAACTTATATCGACAAACAAGAAAACAGATATAGTTATGCATTGCAATGCAAATGATACGTGGAATAAAAAATACGTCTTAATGAAAATAACAATCGCTGGACTAGAGTACCCGGATGAACAATGACAAAGAGAGACACGAGTGTAAATGGGACCATATTTTTTTTTAAATGATTTTCAAACTTATTATATTAATTTTTATTTTTATTCACTATTAGACAACTTTTTCATTTTCACACTTCTCCCTTAACTATTAATTATGATTTTAAATTTATTTTGTAATTACTTAATACTTTGTAGTTTTACTTCATCTATATCACCTAAATATGTATGCTTTGATTATTTTTTAATTTAACGTCGACCTATGAAAATTTACAGTTAGAGAATTAAATCTACTATATATCTAAGAAGATGTTAGTATAATGAAGTTACTGAATTGGCCATTCTAATTCATTGACACGTGTCTCAAATGAAGGATTTTTACGTCTTTTCTCTCTTCTTTAAGATTTCCCGCTTCTTCCTCCTCAATGGCTGATAAAATTTTTGAATGACCCACATTCAATGCTTGATTAAAATCTTGATTGACGTCTGACCAATAATTACTATTTTTTTTTCTTCTCCAAGAAAAACTATTCGCATTCTTCTTCTTCCACAAAAATTTACAAAACCAGAAGAAAACCCTCAAGGTTGTCTTCTTCTTCTTCTTCTTCGTCTTTGTCTTCGTCTTCTTCGTCTTCGTCTTCGTCTCCTACTCCTGCCGTCATATCCAGTTGAAGGTAAGTTATAATAACCCAACTTTGTTTTCGAGTTTTCCTTCTCGATATTCATAAAAGGGTTTTTTTACTTCTTCTTATCACTTATCCTTCTTCATCTTAATCTAAGTTTTTTTTTTTTTGCTTCTTAATCAGTTAACATCTGAAAGTTAGGTATTGTTTAATAGCTTGAGTTCTCCTTCTTCATTAGAGGTTCTTCTTCTATTTTTTTAACTAAACTTTGTTTCTATTTTGTCTCTGTAGGTCTCCTTCATCAAAGGGTATTTTTCTACTTTTTATTTGGTGAAATATATCCAAACATTCTTTTTCTTTCTGAAATTCTAGGGAGCATAATCTTTCATCTATGTTTGTTTTCTCTTCGGTCTTGATCATGTAATATTTATTTTTATGTTGTATTCAGACACTTTTTTTTTGTTAAACTTTGGTACTTCTCCTTTGATGGTGTATGACATATTATGGGTTTGATTTTCTTCAAAACTATTGTGATGCCCTAATCATGCCAAAAAGATCATCGATTATCGATTATCAAGTTGGTGTGTGCCATTAATTTTTCCCTTTGGATATATTTTCTTGCTAGTGGATCGCCAAAAAACCAAAATATTTTTTTAGGTTTTTGAAAAATATTCAAGATTTGAGGTGCGGGAAGAGATAAGAAGGCATGACCAAGGGACACAAATGGAGGGAGCTTTTGGCTACAGAAAACCATTTATTAAGTTGGACTTCTTTAAAAACCCTTTTTATTTTATATTATTAGTTGGTGTGTGTATTTTTTTTTCTACGATTTTCGTAATAAAAAACAAAGACATTGTTTCCTCTTAGTAAAAGGGTACTTTTTTTGTTAAGCTCTATTTGATTTATTTTTTATTATGGTTGTAATTTTTATTACTCATTTTGGTTTGTATGTGTTGTGAAGGATAATTCATCAAATATTCAAGGCTGCCAAATCAATCAAGGATAATATGGCTTGAGATATTTATGCCATTAGTAATTAAGGATGCACTCCGGAAGGTAATCTGCTTTGAATGCTTGAATTTTTATGCTCGAAGCCTCAAGCAAACTGTTTTCCATTTTAAATGGTTTGAAACAAGATAACAATGTTGTACCCCATTTTTATCAAGAAATATAACAATCATAATGATTTTTTGTGCTCCAATAAGAAATTGCTCTTGATTTCTATCAATTTTACAACGACTCATAATGTTTGTAAAGAATAAGCATTCATGCATATTTTTTCTTTGAAAGATACAAGGTGCTTCATACAATTCTGTAAAATTATAAGTTTGATTGTAGGAATTTTATTCAAGAGCAAGAGGCAAGAAGAGGAGTTCCTCTCTTTTTGTGAATAAATTTCTTTTGTCTACTTGAAGGTACAAAATATACACATGTTACTTATGTCTATCTCTACATCTTCAACTTTTGAGGAAATTAACTAAATTTAATGACAGCAGGAACTACATTTGTTGAATGAGAAACGCAATCTGGTGAGACAACTATCTTAACTAAGCAAGGTTAGTAAATGTCTTTGTAAATTATAGTTATATTTTAACATCTTACTTATATAATATTAGTCTTAAACTCTGAATGTCAAACATGTCAAATTTATATGTTCCAAATTATTCTTCTCATACTCGGTCAAGATTATTCTTTTAATGCGAGCATTCATAAGTTGGTAAAAGTTGTTTGATATTAGATTTTGTTCTAAAAATATATGGATTGTGATATATGTTAATGGTAATGTGGTATATGAATGGACAGATTGGTGTCCCATGGTACAAAGAACACCTTCTCCAGTAGACATCTTTTGGTTCTATTATTGTCATAATTCTTATGAGAACTATACAGTATCATCTGATGCAATTATATCTCATGTAGGTTATTTAAAGAGTTACAGGACCCTTCAGATGTTAGTGGAATAACTGAGGTATTTATTTACACTTCTAAAGTTTAGGGTAATCATTTTGAGATTTTTGTCATGGGAGGTGCATTATTTCACACCATCGAAGAATAATGCATAAGAGCACCTGCAAAACTTTGATGCCAACATTTGGCCTTTTCTTGTAAAGTATAACCTATGATAAAACTTTGGAATTGTAATTAGTGGTAAGTTTGTCAAAGCTCTTATACTTTTGTTGTGTTATTTTTAGATATTAGAAAATAGTGCATGAATAATTGCTTCTAAATCATACTTAAAAACTAAAGTTTTATTTTATTCTCATAATTTAATAAAAGTGGTTAGCAAATTGGTTTTCAACAAGATTTTCAATTTTCTCCCAATTGTAGTGAATAAATTATATATCATTGAAAATTCATCTTTATCATCTTTCTCATTAGCTTTTTCATTGTGCAACAAGTGCATACAAAAGTTTTAGTCTTTTGGAAGAGCAATATGCACAAGGAGAAACAATTTTGAATGATGATGGTGGAAGAGAAATTCAAAGAATTACAATTCAACATCAGAACATATACAAAGTTTGGGGTCCTCAAACCTGACACTAAGAATAAAGCCTTTTATTTAAATTTTATACTTATTTGCATATTTGAAACATTTTAATTTAAAGCAAATTTTTATCTTCATCTTCTGTTAGTCTTTGTAGCTTGACTAATACCAACTGAAAGGAATCATGGACTACAACTTGAAGATTAGTTAGTTTGGTTTTTTAATGAGCATGTCAAATGTTGTAGTTCAGTCAGGAACTAATATAGTTGGTACGTTTTATCAAGATAGGCTGCAAGATGTAATATCCAAAGCTTTATTAGCTTATAATATATTTTGTAACCTTCTCATCTTTATCACTATAATTAGTGATTGAAAATGACCAAAATCCATGAGCAGAACAATGTGAAAATAAAATGTGTATCTAACTTAGGATTTTTTTCAAACAATTACAGACCATTGGTTATGTATTAGCTCAAGTAAGTACAAATTGGAATGGATTTATATTATCAATAATTATATGATTTGTTTCTAACTTTTTTATTAATTGACCAATTAATTTCATTCATTGTTTTTAATGTTCTAATTATGAATGGATTTTTTTTATAATCAATAATTGATTTTATTAATTATTTTAAATTTCTTTAATTATAAATGGAGTTTTAATTGGTAATTGCTAATACTATTGTAATTATTAGTATTTTTGTTATTATTATTTGAATCAATAAATTAAATATTTATTATTTATAATAATAATAACAAATAAATAAAATATGTATATAGCATTTATTATGTAGCACATAAAATTGATATTCTAATATATAAAATTGAGTTTATGCATCACAAAATAGATTTTATATTTATATTTATTTTTTATTATATTTATATATATATATATATTATATATATATATATATATATATATATATATATATATATATATTTATAAATCTTTGTACAGATGTGATAAAAGATTTAAGAAAAAAAAGTATAATGTTTTATAAGTTATTTTATAATGATTTTTTTATTTTTTATTTTCTAATTTTTAGACTTATTATTATAATAATAATAAATATGTATATAGCATTTATTATGTAGTGCATAGAATTGATATTCTAATATATAAAATCGAGTTTATGTATCACAAAATAGATTTTATATTTATATTTGTGTTTTATTATATTCACATATATTTGTTTATAAATCTTTGTACAAATGTGATAAAAGGTTTAAGAAAAAGAATATAATGTTTTACAAGTTATTTTATAATGATTTTTTTTATATTTTTTTTTCTTCTAATTTTTAGACTTTTTATAATAATAATAATAATAATAATAATAAAAATATGTATATAATATTTATTATGTTGCGCATAGAGAATTGATATTCTAATATATAAAATCGAGTTTATGCATCACAAAATAGATTTTATATTTATATTTATATTTTATTATATTCATATATATATTTTATATATATATATATATATATATATAT
>Ga0209589_1009104_pt1 | contig 15162 bp, 14 predicted proteins | sample CowpeawhiteBW_FD_187525 | JGI IMG/M metagenome (GOLD analysis project Ga0209589, IMG submission 187525) | Root nodule microbial communities of legume samples collected from California USA - Cow pea white BW (SPAdes) (version 2) | ecosystem: Host-associated > Plants > Roots > Nodule | place: USA... | reverse complement strand
ATACATGTGTGCGTGCGTATGTGTGAATGAGCGACCAAAAGCCAAATTATCAGATAATGAAGAGATAAGTTAATGTTTGGTTTGATTAGATGATAAATAATTATTTCACTAAGCAAGAATCCAATATTTTTAACCAATTCATTTTTAATTATTTTTCTTTACCAATAACAATGTATAAACTAATTAAATATTAGGTGAAATATAAGGGTATAAATGAAAAAGAAAATATTAATTACGTTGTGTTGAACTTTGTTGAATTTTGAACGTGATAGTTTATAAAAAATAAACTTTTTTAAGAAATGCAATATTTAAAAGTAAACAGAGAAAGTTTTTGTTATACAAATAATACATGACTCTTGATTAAATAGAAGTTTTGAATAGAACATGGTTAAGACAGTAAATTTGAATTCAACTAGCATTGATTTGGCATAAAATGGTGAATTTGAGCAGAATGATTTATTTTTTATGAAAAGAAAATGAACAACAACTTTTTTTGTCAAGAGCAAAATCTATAGAAATTTTTATGTACATAAATGCTTCTAATGCTTCAATTGGAAAGTATTCAACAGGAGAGCAATTGTTTCGTCAAAGTATTACATGCATTTCTATTTAAAAATGTTAACATCAATTTTATATTATATTTATTTTGTACGGGACCCTATTATATAATATGACTACATTTTACTTTAGCAACGATCCATGCATACATATTTTATTCTAATATAACATTCAAGTATTTATATGTATATTTGTTTTTTTTTAAAAATTTTAACATCAATGTCATGTTGTATTTAATTTATACCGGACCATATTACACAATATGTTTACATTTTACTTTAACAATGATTCGTGGATACGCATTTTATTTTAATATGTGTTTATATCTACATCTATTTCTATGACTACAAAAAATCTTGAAAATTATGGCAGTTTAAATATGGCGGTTATTTAAAACAACCATTTTTTACAACATAATATGACATTTTTTGAACTACCATATTTTACGTGTGATATACGACGGTTTTAACCGCCATTTATTAATAATGGAAAACTGCCATATTTTATATGTAAAATATGTCAATTTTCACTGCCATATTTTAATAAATCCCATCATAAACATTTTCCTGTTCGAATTAATTAGATTAGTGAATATTGACTATATTGAAGCCTTCGAGAAAATCAATTTGCACATTGATTGTATTGAAGCCTTTGAGCACACTGCACATAGATCTGAAGCCTTCGAAACCATTTCCCACGTAAATTTGAAAGGTCGTCGTCGCCTTTCGCTCTTCAATTTCTGGAGCTCACTGTTTGGTTCGTTTTTGATAATGTAGATTTTTACCATTATCTAGGCTATCTTTTGCTAAGAAAATCAACTCCTCTTGAGCTTTTTACCTACTTAATCCTCACTTTTACTTTGCTTTTGTGAATAAATACAATATGGGTTACATAGATCTAATTATACCACTAATGTCTATTTTTGTGTCCAATTTAATAATAGGAAGCTTTTATCTCAAGTCAAAGAAGTTGTCAACCAGAGAAAAAAGAAGAAAAAAGCAAAAATTGAAGATATGAATATAGCAGAATTCAAGGCTGAGCGCTAGAACACAAGGCTGAGCGCCAGAACACAAGGCTGAGCGCCATTCTTCTCGCATTTTTTGGCGTTGAGCGCCAAAATCCAGCGCTGATTGGCTCGCATTTTTGGGACGCTGAGTAGTGCGGGGATGACGCTGAGCGGCACCTGTGCTGATGTGGCAAAATTTAACCTATTTCTTCTGGATTCTTGAGGGGAAACTATCTTTGGCAGTGGGAGGCGCGAGCAAACTCATTTTGGAGAGCTTGGAGGTGTGCTAGGGCTTGTGGGAATGGCTCCTTCTTCTCCTTGTATCTCTTTCTCTTCCATTTCTTCCATTTTTAAGCTTGAGCTCTCCATGACAATGGAGAGCTAAACCCATTTTTGTTGGGGTTAGATGTAGCCATTGCACTCTTATGTAATTGCAATGCTTTGAATTTATAAATGCCTTTTTCATTGAATACTATTCTTCTTGTTTCTTCACTTAATGCTTGCATTGATTTAGCCATCCATTACATGATTTTTGGTTCATTGGGTGTGAAAATATCTTTTGAAACCTTGATTTGGAACAAGAAAACTCAATGGAGCTTGTACCTAGGAATGGGGCTTGACCCATTGGTTGTATTAAACCCTAGTGCATAAAGCAAATTTTGCTTATTAAGAGTTTAAGGAATTGACTCTTAATAAGGAAATTTAGGCTCAATCCATTAAGGAATTAGGGTTTGAGTAAAATTGTGGGTTGGCATTAGCATATTAATGAAGAGGATATCAGATTGTAGTTGCATGAGAGCATAGTTGGTGAATTCTAACCCCGACAATACCAATTCATATAATTTCTAATCTTTTCCATTCACTAAGTGCCTCTAACTTCCAAAGTTCAATTTTAATCATTTATGCAAAATTTAATTTCATACATGAAACTCAAAATATGGATTCATTCTTTAGTTTAAATTAGTCACTAATTACGCAAATATTTAGTATACACGAGTCTCTTGGGAAACGATATCTCGGTCTTACCGGTTACTACTTGCGCGACTTGGTACACTTGCCAAAGTCTCAATAGTTTTGCAGAATATAGTTCGTTTATGGAGTTCATTGTTTCGTTCGTGGTCGCGACACCATAACCCCTTTCATTCTTCAATTTCTGAAGTTCGTTCGTTCTGTTCGTTTGCGAAGCTCGTCGTCAACACTGTTCTACGAGGGAAGTTGTTGGTTTTAGGTTTTGGTAAGTTTAGCAAAATAAATGGTGATTTAGGGTTCTGAGTTTTGAATTTCTCGTTGTTCACTTTACTAATTTCTCGTTGTTCTAGTGCTAGGTTAATTTGCTCATTTAGATTTCAGGTTAGATGTTAGTTTTGGTCTCATTATTGTTCTGGATTAGAACCATTGTTTTATTTCTTAAGCATTAGGTAAAATCTTTTAGTGTATCAGGTGTAGCTATATGTAGTGTAAAACTAACTAAATTGATGACATCACATGTTAAGAAATTTTTAGCAGTTTACAAGTTTTGGTATTTTACCAATAATGGTGGACCATTTGTAAAGAGACAAAGGTAGTAGAATATTATGTAAATAATTTGAACATTTAAATTTTACTTGAAATGTATGATAAATGACATGAAAGTAGATACCTTATCTACAAGGACGGTACCATAAATAAGAAAAGTCAAGAATAAACAAACAAAAACATATCATATATATTAAAATGTAAGTACGTGCATATAGAGGTCAAAATAATAGATCTAAGAGCTCAAAGTCAAGTTAAAATAATAAAAATTAATATTAATAACAACAATAATATTATGTACATGACTTTTAGAAGAAAAAAAAATCTTGAGAGAGGTAGGGCCATGTTAATTAACTTCCTTTGTGTGTCCACGACTGTCTATAATTTAGGCCTTGGATAAAAATCAAAGACAAGTTACAAATTAAAATTAAAGTGTAGTTTACGTGAAATTGATAGAATTAAACTATTTCATTACTGGGAAGAATCAGAGAACATGGAAAGCAAAAACATGAGAGAGATCCAGTGTGAAATGGTATTTATAATGGCTATCGAATCCTCAGGGGACCGCTACTTGAACTCTACGAAAGTGAAAATGGCAAAGAAATATGTTATGTCAGTATATAGTATATAGCAACTGTTTCTCTCACAGATTTGGGACCAGTAGATACTAAATAATTGGCTCAGATACCACATACACAATATCACGATTTCGATGAAAAAAAAAAAAAAAAGTTGAAACAAACAATATCATGATTAGCTCAGCAAAACCCCACCCCACTAGTTGCAACTATGCTATATACCTTGCTGGAATTTGGGACCAACTTTTGCAATGTCTTCATTCTTTGGTTAATCTTATCCCTCCTTTTCTGAAAAGCCAATGCAAAAATGAACCAATGAACAACAAATTCTTGATTTTGTTCTCATAATATCATTATAGCAACTTGCAAACGTGATTCAACGTTTACCCTTTCAGATTGGTTGTGTATAGCCGCAGCTCTGCTCCTTTTAGTAGACACCGACGATTTTCCATTTCCTCTCTTTTTTTTCTCGTCGTCCCCGTTTTCACCCTTTACAAATTCACATGCATATATCATAAAACTAATGTAACTTGTAAAAAACAAAACCAGTTGCTTCGGAAAATAGAATTAAATCCTCATGCATAACGCTTAAAATTAATTATATGTGTAGCATATTGGTATTTTTCAATTTTAGTCACGAAATAAATATTCCAAAATCTAAAATATCATTATGTTAATTTTCTAAACAATTCATTCAATTTAAAAAAAAAAAAATTTATCGTATTTATTTTCATAGGAACTAATAATTTTATTTTTGTAGTGCTTAAAATGGAGACTCATTTTTTTTACACACTTTTTGTTAGACTTAGGAGAGGTCAATAATAAATAACTTGGTAAAAAGAAATGAACAAAAATAGTATAGTTTTACAATAAGTCTGAAATTATTGAAATTGCGAGCCTAATATTTGAACTAAAGGGACTGAAATTTAAAATATATATTATTAGAGAGAAATTTTCCGGTAAAAATAAAATCAAAGAAAAATGATGTTTATATTTCTCTTACGAACCAAAGCGAAATACTATTAAAGAAAAGGAAACTTCAAAGTAAAATAAAGGTATACGAGTGTAGTGCATGAACAAACGTATGTTAGTAGAGGCCATACATAGATGTGGAGAAAAAAAAATACAAGTGTGGCATACGCAATATATACATATTAATGCGCATATGAGTTACAAAAATTAGAAATTAGAGTTTGACCAGTTCCTAGAAAAATCATTCGAAATTGACTAAGGTTGATTTTAATTTGGGTTGATAGGATTGTTGAAGGAAAATAATAATAAAGAAATAACAGATAAGAAAATAAAATAGAAATACGAGGAAGAAATGGGGGAGAGAGAGGTTACCACTGGTTTACTGTGGGAAACAGAATCGTGGTCGTCAACGGTGGTGGTCTTGGTGCAGTGCTTAGCGGAGCTGGTGTTGTCGAGAGAGTTGATAGAGGTGGAAGTGAAAGCCGCACCAAGCTCCCTGTCGCACGTGTCAAGGGTCACGTGCTTGCTATCCCTCCCGAACGTGGCACTGCCACTCACGCTCTGATCCCTCCCACTCATCTCTTGTCCCTTGGCACCGTGGTTGCCGCAGCACGACCCCACACGTGTGGAGCACCCCACCATGCACGTGCTGGGGACGGACTCCATGCCCTGCTTGCTCTGCTCCCGCTTCGAGCACGGCACCAATGCGTCCATCGTCACCGTATTAGCCGTGGCGGCATGGGCGTCTAACCACGGCACGAGGAAGTTCCCGTACACGCCGCCGTCGCCGTTCAGCGTTGACTTGCCACGGTGGGGCAAGCTGGTGGCTTGGTTGACTATGGACTCCAAGGTGCCACCGGCGCGAGGCTTCTCCCATGTGTACTTATTATTGGCGGCGCTTGTGGGGGCCTTCACCGGCACACGCGGTAGCCCTAAGCCATGCATAGAAAGTTGGCCATTTTCCCATGTCAGCTCCGCAACCTCGTAGTCTAACCTGAACTCATCAAGCCACGCAGAGAATTATCATTAGCAACTCCGAAGCAGCAGAAAAAAAGAAAAAAAAAAATGGAGTAAATGAGAGAGATAAAGAAAAGAAGAGAACTAACATGGGGACATCAGGGGCAGTGGAAGTGGAGTTGGAGCGAAGGGAGAGTCTTGGGGGTGGAGGGTTGTCGTCGACGTCCCAGCTGGGAACGCACTGGCTCATGGCGGAAGTGTGTGTTTTGGTGGTGGGAATAAAAGATTGATTGTTGTGTTTATGAGAGGAGTTGATCTGTGTGACCCTCTAATATGAGAGGAGTGAGCGAGGAAAAGGAGCTTGTGGATTTGGTTTCACTAGGGGAAAAGAGAGAATCTAGTCCATATGTATTGGAGTGAGAAGGTGGGGGAGTTTTGTGCGGAGAGTAGTCAGTTCTGCTTTGTCGTTTCAACGATTCGGTTTTTCCTATTCGCTCTTCTCTCTCATAATACTCTTCAATTATAAATACCCTCTTCTCTCTCACCACTTTTCATAACCAAAATTACCTGGGTTAACATCACCATTTACGCTCTCTCATTAAATATTATTTCTAACAAATTACCAATTAAATTTTTATAAGATATTTTTTTATTATTATATTTTGTCATATTTAAATAATATTATAACATAATATATCATGATTAAATAATATTTTTATTTTCAAAATTAAGCCTCTTATAAATTATTTTTAAATAACAGAATATGTTAAATATATATGTTTAAGAAATTTTAAAAACCTATAAATACAGCCCAACCACTAAAAACTTACACTATCACTTTCATACCGATTATACTCGTTATCACATACTAGGATAAACACAGGCGCTATCGCGTATGTGTGTACGCATTTTTTGAATTATATTTATAATTGATGATATTATAATGTTATAATGAACAAAATAAAAATATATTTATAAAAATTAAAGTAAAATGTATGGAGAAAATATGAGAAAAATAACTGTTGATGAATAGTAGGAGAAAAAAGAAGAAAGAAATAAGTAAATAGTTTTATAAAAACTTGTAAAATTAACCGTTAACTTTTAAAAATTTAATAAATAATTAAATTGTAAAGGGTAAAGTTGAAATTATGAAATGTGATACAAAATAGGAAATCTCCTTTATATATAGTTATAGATTCTCACTATCTTACTCGTTTAAGTATCGTAAAGTTTTCTATAAGTAGATTTTTTTCTCTAATCCTAGCCTAATCCTCATTACTTAACAGTAGCAATTCGACCTTCAAAATGTAAACTCCACCTCAAAGATTCCTCCACAATTCCTGCTAAGAACATCTACATATTTTTTTCATCCATATATAAATTATATAGGTGTATTAATAGAGGCTAAATGTGAAAAAATAAAAAATCGTGGTCCCGTTCAAAGGACTTTCTTCGCAATTCAGTGCAAAGATGCATGGAATGCGTGGTTGCACCGTGTCTCCAAAAAAATTAAAATGAGTTTATCTCTAAAATTAATACTTATCTTCCAAGATCAAGATATTAGAAAATATCTCAAAAATATTTACAGATGATATTTTATGAAATCAAACCAATTCATAATATATATATATATATATATATATATAATAATAATAAACTTTATATATATATATAGTTTATTGTATATATATATATATATATAACAAGTTTATTGTAATTGAATTATTATAATTTATTCATATTTTTTCTTATCTTGATTATATTTTTTTGTTATTATTTCAATTCTTTATGTATTTTAATTATCATTTTACTTTATCCAAGGATTCATAAATCTATATAAATACATATTAATAATCGAGAATACTCATCCAATTTTTTCATTAACTATTATACTCATATATTCTACAATTTCTTTAAATATTTTATTGATTTCATCAAAAACTCAATGATTAAAATACATATGATGTCCTTGTGGGACTAGAGTAAATCTATCCTTAAACCACAACAATTATTGTAGGTGGTTTCCAAGGTAGAGAGGGCAAGGACATCACCAAGAAGATCAACCAACCCTTAAGCCCAAGTAGGAGCAAAGGGAACAACAAAATCATAATTATGTTTGAGAAGCTATCAAAACTATCGATGGAGGATTCACACGGAGAGATAACACTTCAATAAGTCATTTGTCTCCTCGTACCCTTCCCACCATCTCATTCACAAATGAGGACTTTTGTATCAACAATCCAAAACAAGATGATCCATTTGTTTTTAATATCATGATAGCCAATTGGTGGGTTTGAAAAGTGTTACCTTTGATGCACCAATCTTTCACAGCCAAGAGGAGGGGTGAATTGGTTTCTCAAATTTTTGAGATGTTCTTGCACTTGAAAAAAAGTTTTTTTTTTTTGAAATCTTTAACCAATTGACAAAAGGAGAATGAAAAGAAAGCACAAGAGACAACAAGATTTATATTGGTTCGATTCAATTGAATCTACATCCAGTCTCTAGCTTTCCTCACTAGAAATTTCACTATAACAACAAGAGAAGGAATATAAGAAACACATATGCAATTCCTAAACTCTAAAACCACACTTCTTGAAACACCCCTTCAAGAAATGTGAAAATTGTAATGCTCCAAGCAATTACACACAATTACCACAATCACAGTGATAAAAGACATAATTTCATATTCAAGAAACCACAAAAACTAGTGAAAAAACAATAGCAATTATGAAACAATTACACCTGATTCAGTACACAGCTTTAGTGTCAATATGACACCCTCTTCATTGGATCTTGGTGATCATTCTTGATGAACACTTAAGCATTGCTACAAAATTTGCTCCAAGAAAATATCTAGCCTACTTTCTTCTTTCCTTTGTTGAAAAACATGTTTACAACATTTGTACTGATCTAATTATATGAATCAACTGTTGTTTGGAAGTGACTAGTTGATTAGGTTATTTGGCTAGTCAACTAGATTATGACAGAACTCAAGTTCATGTTCCAGAGCTAATCTAGTTGACTAGATTAGTATTCTAATCGACTAACGAGACACCAAAACAACATTTTTTAACCACCACACACATACCAGACATGGCCTAATAATCTAATCAACTAAGTGTGAGGCATGTAACACATTCAGTATGGCACACACCATGTTCACATACATATATATGTCTTGTTTGAATTTCAACACTTCTATGCTATCATTTTCCTATGGACATCATCAAAAGCAACATAGATTTACCAAATAGCAACAAAAAGTCCTCATTGGTCAAGGAAATTCCTTCAACATACTATATTGGTCAACATTTCAAAAGCTTGACATTCCACCACTCATTCAATTCTCATTTGCTAACCAATGCCTAGATAAGAAGACAAGTGCGTCGAAGAAACCATCAGCTTTGGGATTAGAGAGACCTAGAGCTGCTGGTAGAGTTTTTGCCATGACCACCACAGAGGCTACACAGTCAGGTAACCTTATTCTTGAGCCTTGTTTATTGTTGGGTCAATCAGTGTTGATCTCTAATGCATGTGTGGGGAGATTGAGCTTGGAGAAACGTGACTTGGGGTGTGAGTTGCTTGTTTCAACTCCTTCCTCGGGTCAGGTAGCTACTAGTTCAATCTGCGTTGGGTGTTCAATGGAAGTGGCAAGTCGCAGATTCAAGGTGAACTTGGTGTGCTTGCCTTTGGAGGGATTGGACGTGATATTGGAGATGGACTAGCTTTCTAACAATCACATCATAATTGATTGTGGATGGTGCAATTTGGCGTTACCAAAACATGAAGGATTGGAGTTGATCTCAACTCGAGAAGCTCTGAAAGTGTTGAAAGAAGGGGCCAAGTGTTTCATGGTGGTGGCCCAACCAGAAAAGAGAAGTGCAACAGAGTTGATTCAGAGCATTCATGTTGCCAATGAGTATGCAGATGTTTTCCCGGATGAAGTACCAGGATTGCCGCCAAGTCGAGACGTTGATTTCACCATTGACTTAATTCCTGGTGCGGGTCCAGTGTCTATGGCTCCATACAGAATGGCACCTGTAGAATTGGCAGAACTCAAGAAGCAAATTGTGGATCTGCTAGAGAAAAAGTTCATCCGACCAAGTGCGGCACCGTGGGGAGCTCTAGTGTTATTAGTGAAGAAGAAGGATGGGAGTTCAAGACTTTATATTGATTACAAACAGTTGAACAAATTGACCATCAAGAATAGGTACCCACTGCCGAGAATTGATGATCTGCTAGATTAGTTGAAGGGAGCATGAGTATTCTCTAAGATTGACTTACGATCTGGATATCATCAGATCTTAGTCAAAATAGAGGATGTTCAGAAGACGGCATTCAGGTCAAGATATGGGCATTATGAATATGTAGTGATGCCATTTGGAGTGACGAATGCACCTGCGATATTCATGGATTACATGAATAGGATTTTCTGACACTAGTTGGATAAGTTTGTTGTCGTCTTCATTGATGACATTCTTATATACTCGAGGACTCGGGAAGAACATGTTGATCACCTGAGGGTGGTATTGGAGGTACTCAGAGAACACCAACTGTATGGAAAGTTGTCCAAGTGCGAATTTTGGCTAGAGGAGGTACAATTCCTTGGACATGTCATCTCAACCAAGGGCATTGCAGTGGACCCAACTAAGATTGAAACGGTGCTTAAGTGGGAAAGGCCTAAGATAGTAACGGAGGTGAGAAGTTTCTTGGGCTTAGCAGGCTATTATAGGAGGTTTGTACAAGGGTTCTCAAAGAAGGTGAGTCCTTTAACCCAGCTCACGCAAAAAGATCAGTCGTTCTCCTAGACTGATGAGTGTGAAGAGTGCTTTGAGCATATCTAGAGGTGTTTAGTTACTGCTCCAATACTCGTGATTCCAGACACTGGTAAGAATTTTGAGGTGTACTGTGACGCCTCTTACCTAGGATTGGGGTGTGTATTGATGCAAGAGGGGAGGCCAGTGGCGTACGCATCGCGGTAATTGAAGGTACATGAGAAAAATTACCTGACTCATGACTTGGAGCTAGGAGCTATTGTGTTTGCTCTTATGTCTTGGCAGCACTACTTGTATGGTTCTCAATTTCAAGTTTTCAGTGATCACAAAAGTCTGAAATACTTGTTTGATTGTAGATGTGAGACAACGTAGGTGGATGGTGTAACATCCCGGTAGGATATTACTTAGAAATAAATAAAATAAACGAGACATAAATAAATTCCTCATTTATTAGTAAACCATTTCCCCAAAACGTAGGAAATTTAAAACCTTAAACATCCACCATAAAATATTAAGAGTCAAAATATTCCAAAAACCCTTTTACAATTTAAAGATCCAGGAAAAACAGTAAAATTTGATAATTAAAATTACATGGAAATTAAATAACAAGCTTTATAAAATTCCCATGACATTGTTCCCACTCTCCACCACTATGTAGATCCTGGCTCACCTGCAAGATCATCTGCTCCTGGATAACAAGTTATCCGATCATCGCCATACACAAACAGATTGGGTGAGCTAAGCAAAAAGATATAAATAAATATGAATTACTCTCACCCGATAAATCACAATTATTCAATCATTTATGATAAAATATCCATTTTCCCACTCCTAAACCTTATAAGTTCATGCATGTACACTAAAACTTGGGACTTCCTGTGCTTCCACGACCCTCCTCGCTAGTGGTCCAACCTACGGGCCTATCCCGCTCGTAGTCCTGCTTCACGGGCTCTCACACCTGTCATCCGAACTCCTCGCTCGGACCCGGACTCACATACCCGCCTTTCCTACTATGAACTCCCTCGCTCATAGCATTCTCAAGTTGAGCATAAGATGAACTCCCTCGCTTACTTATCCCAACAAGAGTACCTCCAGTAAACTAAACTATTCACGTTCCGCATGCGGTCCACCCATCACGAACTCTTCGTTCGCGACTCAAACCAAGCACATCCCAAAATTCTATGGACTTAGTCCTTCAAGCCCAAACACCACAAAACATGTATATACTTTCCATAATTTAGGAAACATCAAACAAAACAACTCAAACAGCACACGCAAGCATGGATTTTCCACATTCTTGCTTAAGCCAACGGTATTCGCCCAGGCTAGTCCATCAGCCTCGCTTAAGCTAATCCACCTCGCCTGAGCGAGTCTGAAATAGTGGCTGCAACACATCATCTCGCTTAGGCGAGACCCACGTTCGCCCAAAACACACAGCCCCTCACCTGGACGAGGATTCGACATAAACAACATCAGGTCTCATCGCGACCTCACTTAGGCGAGCCATTCTCGCCTAAGCGAGAGTCCCTGTCGCTCAACACCCTAAAACTCCTCGCTTGGACGAGAAGTTGCGCCTAACTCGTACAGGTTTCATCGCGACCTCGCTTAGGCGAGAATGGCTCGCCTAAACGAGAGTATTTGTCGCTCAACACTGACATAGGTTGCCTAAGCGAGCAGTGCGAACCAAAAACCAAAAACGAGGTTCTGCAACTCTCGCTTAGGCGAGAGGAACTCGCTTGGGCGAAACTTGTAGAATTTTGTCTCTGTGCACGCACACAATTCACCAAATCCATGCCAAAATACAATTTAAACATTACTAAGCATGGAATAATGGCCAACAAACATCAAAACATGTTTTAATATTCATTTAAACTACCACAACTCAAGAATTGAGTCATCACTAACCATTCAATACCAAAACCCTCTTTCTCATCATGCATACACCAAATTCTTACTCTCATCATGCATACACCAAATTCATAGCACTCATAATTCAACTGAGAGTAACAGAAACGAAAATCACAAAACAATTGATTTTATACACCAAAGGCAGCTTCCCCTAACCTGGAATGCTTGATTAAAAGGGCAAAATGAAGGTTCCTTGTTTAGCTAGGCCTTGCGTCAACCTTACTCCCAATGCAGTCTCTTGTGCACCCAATACTCACCATTCCCTCTCAAAATTTCATTCTCCCCTTAAAGCCTAAAACAACAACTGCGGAAACCCTCCTTCTCACCTAGAATTTGGCTTTTATAGGTGTCTTGATAATGGGTTTAAAAACTGAAACGAAATTGGGCTTCAATATGGGTTTAATGCCTATTCAATGATAATTATAAAGTGGTTATCAGACTCTCTTTGCTGCCCCTTCTGCTAGGGTTCCCGCTACGTCTTCACATTCACTCCAAGCTAAATTTAGCAAAAACTAAAGTCTTCTTTATGTCTATCAAGGTTTGAACCCATGACCATACCAACACCAATTCAATACACAACCACCTAACCAACCCATCTTGAGTGATAATTATAAAAATACTATGATTATACTATCACTCACTAGGCAAAAATATATTATCAAAATAAGAACAATTAAATAGCACAAAATTGGCAAACATAGGACTCAAACCCAAGTCCTCTCACACAATTAAGTACTCTCAACCACTTGAGCTAGTACTTTTCCACGTCATACCAATTAACATCTAATGTCATTAAAGTCCTCCCTCTTACATTTAATAATTAATTAATTATTAATTTAATTAATTTCCACGGGTCTTACAGATGGAGTACTTGAAGGACTACGACTTTGAATTGCTTTATCATCCGGGCAAGGAAAATGTTGTAGCCGACGCTTTGAATCGAAAGAAGATGCACATGTCTTGCATGATGATAAAGGAGTTAGAGTTGATTGAAAAACTCCTCGATATGAATTTGGGAATGCAGTTTCGGCAAGACTTCATACAGTGCAGCTTGTGGAAAGTCACCAATGAGTTTTTGAATGAAATTTGTGTGGCTTAAGGATAGGATATGGAATTACAACAGTTTGTCGGATGGTTGGGTACAGACAAGGGGATTGACTATCATATCGGAGCATACGACATTCTACGCTTTAAAGGTAGAGTGTGCGTACCTAAAGGACCCTTATTCAGGAGGCAGATTTTGAAGGAGGGTCATCACAGTCGTCTTAGCATACATCTAGGTATGACTAAGATGTATAAGGATTTGAAGGAGTCCTTCTGGTGGAATGGAATGACGACGGATGTAACAGACTTTGTTGCTCAATGTTTGGTATGTCAAAAGGCCAAAATTGAACATCAAAGGCCAGGAGGTACACTACAACGACTGGACGTACCTAAGTGGAAGTGGGACAATATCTCTATGGATGTCGTTAGCATCTATCGAGATCGACAAAGGGTCATGATTTAGTTTGGGTGATAGTTGACAGACTGACAAAGTGTGCACATTTCTTGCCTATGAATCAGAAATGGTCGATGGACAAGCTAGCAGAATTGTATGTGCGAGAAGTGGTGAGGTTACATGGAGTACCCGAGAGCATAGTGTCAGACCGGGTGTAACATCCCGACCAGATATTATGGGTTTAAAATATAATATAAAATAAGAAAATAAAATCACATTTATTATAAATCCATTTCCCCAAAACGAGAGAATTTCAAAGAATTTATTTCATAATAAATATAACTCTAAGTTCAAATCTTCTCAAAATTCAATAAAATACCAAAACAGTCTCATAATAGATTACATCTTTATTCCAAAACCATAAATGATAAAACTCTATAAAACTGTTCCCATGAGTTTTCCCCACTCCGCTGCTAAGCCTTACCAGATCCACCTGCAACATCATCTGCTCTTGTGTACCGCGTACACGATCATCGCCAAACACAAGCAGATAAGGTGAGCTAACAAAAACAAATAAACCAATCACACAATCACACCAAAGGAATTCCATCCTTTGATATCACATCATATGGCCACCACCATGTTATTCGTGTTCTACATCTTCTAGTGAGTACCTCAAGGTGTCTTGCTGCCATACCTATCAGCCACAACCGATAGAGCACGTGCGGGAAACCATGCTACAGATCATACACCGTAACGCCAGGTGGAGTTCCCATATACGAACATGATCCGTAACGTCCCAAGACTACTAAACTCGTCAGTGAACTACTGAGGAGGGCAATCTATTTGGACCCATCTGTACTGGCCACAACCAGCACACTCACACCAGCAACACTCGCCAACCCGAGCTCAACTCAAGGGTTCCTCGTGTTCATCCGCCATCCCAAGCTCAACTCGAGGGATGCCATTCTGAGCTCAACTCGAGGAATGCCACGTGCTTAACCCCTATCCTGAGCTCAACTCAAGGGATACGTTCCGAGCTCAACTCAAGGAACACCAGCAAGCCGACCTTTAAGATATCTTAGAAGCCTTGTAGATCCCGCACATCATAGCAAGCATAACACCAATCTGCTGCAACAAAGTCGCCTGGCGGGGGACATGTAGCGCTAGGCGCTGCCGCTTCCAGATTGCTTGGCGAGGGACACGTACCAGGCGCTAAGCGCCTTAGTCTTCACTGCCACTGCAACTATCGCCTAGCGGGTGATGAGTTCAAATTTTTGCCCTCATTTAATATTTAAATTTGAGGATTTAATTGAATTTTCTGTGCTTAAAGATTGATTTAATTAGGATTTGTGATTATTGGATTTATTGAGTAAGTTTGGTAAAAGTGGCGTAAAAATTGATTTTAGTTGCATAAAATATTATTGGATATTCTAACGTTTGTTAATGCAGCTG
>Ga0209589_1009100_pt1 | contig 15166 bp, 10 predicted proteins | sample CowpeawhiteBW_FD_187525 | JGI IMG/M metagenome (GOLD analysis project Ga0209589, IMG submission 187525) | Root nodule microbial communities of legume samples collected from California USA - Cow pea white BW (SPAdes) (version 2) | ecosystem: Host-associated > Plants > Roots > Nodule | place: USA... | reverse complement strand
TCAAAAAAAAAAACCATAAAACATATTTCAAACTTCAAAATCGTGTGCTAGAGACGTATGCTCACTGTGGCCACTAGTACCTTTTACTCGCTAGCTTACAATAGGTAGCTATAGCTACCCGTGTTTAGCTTTCCTTTACTTTTACATTACATTGAGCCTCCAACTTTGGCTCGCCTTCTTTTCCTCATGTGTCCAGGTGATTCAATTGAATTATTGACCCCAAAAGTTCCCATGAAACAACTATCCAAAATTTCACACCTTTTCCACCCCCATTCTATTTTTTATTTCCTAAGTAAAACATATGAACAAGCCAATTAACAAATCATTCTGTCCATTCATGATTTCACATCAACAATCATGCAACCAGTTTCTAATATTTCTTTGATTGTCTAGCTAATTATGTTTAGTTTTTCTGGGTGGGTAGGGTTGTGTTTGCACAGTAAGCTACAGGTTTGATAATTTAAAAGAAAAGAGGAGGTAAAGAAAGTTGCTTGAAAACCATAGAAAGAGTAATAAGTGGAGAGTGAGGATCCAAATAATTAAAATGAGAAGCGCATTGATTTTGTGATAATAAGTGAAAGTGGAATAGTAGGGACGCAGAAGCAGATAGAGGGCCAAAGCAAAACGATGGGAAAATGATGACTAATTATTTCGGATAGATACCATAACTGATTATTTTGATAGTGTCTATGATTCTCATTATTGGAAAAACAAAGCTAAACTGACCCGGTTCCCCACCCATGTACTAATTATTTCTCACTTTACAATTTTCTTTCCTTTCCTCATATAACAATGTGAACATACTTAAATAATAATATCTCAAAACTGCCTCAATACCCAATTCAAGCTTGCAACACAATCTCTAACTTTATCATCGTTACACCCAACACAACAAGTATTAAGAATGCCAAGGAATAAGATAACATCATAGAAAAGGTCTGTCTTCAAAGCAAAATTTATGTTATTTATTACTGTAGATATTAAGTTGGGAGAATGAACAATGAAGAAATGGAGGATGAGATCATTTTGATTTGGTGGAGATGTGAAAAAGAAAAACGATGAGAACATTGTTTTTCCTAATTAGATCCGCTGAAGTAAACATATATAATCAATCATGAAACAACATAATCCAAGTGTGAATTACTAATAATAAATTTTAAATTTTTATGATAATAACAATAAACAATTAGAAAACAATATTATAAATAGGTAAAGTTATTTTTCTTTTCATTATTTTTACATCTTTGTCTTTTTACCTTTTTCATTTAGTTTGTTGTATACTGTTGATAATGAAAACTGGTCTCCCACGTGCAAGTTAGAAAAAATATGATTTACTGTCCACCAAGCTGGTGTTCATTAACATTTTTTTTTTGTCTCAAAACTTGAACTGTGTATTTGTATACGATATTATACTTATAGTAGTAAATAATTATATTGGAAGAGAATCAAAAGATACATTTCAAAGTTAGTGGAATGCATTATATTGCTAGTGTATATTTCTAAAGTCCATATGAATAGTTTATTTTTCTTTGATAGAAGTTACACTACCAAAGTTAATCTTATGCACATAACCATTTTTAGCAGTAAGTGAATTTATTGTATACTGTTCTAAAGAAAAGAAATGAAAGTTATTAGTGTAGTTAAGTAAAATTTTAGTTGAAAATATATTATCGGTGTGATGGATTTAAAACAAATTTGATGCATAACTTTTTTTGATTGATGTGTATAGAAATATCTCATTATTTTATAATTTTTGTATATAAGTGATTTGTTCTATTATGAAAGTAATTTGATAACTTTTTGATTGATGTGTATAGAAATATCTCATTATTTTATAATTTTTGTATATAAGTGATTTGTTCTATTATGAAAGTAATTTGATCATAAGTCAATTTTAATGGTTCACATTATAAACATGGTAGGATTGTAGGGTTTAGATTAGACTTAAAATCTTCTCCTTAAGGATAATGATATTTTGTCCCACTTTTTTTCACTCATTTTTAACTTACCATTGAATATCATTATCCGTTTTTTAATATGCTATCACAACTATGAATTAAAGTTTATCTTTAAGAAATTTGTTATTTATTAGATTTATTTTTTTCACCCGCAATTGGACAACTATCGAATCATCTCACTAATTTTTTATTCCATACTTGAGAAGTATATATTTTGCCGTGAGAAAATATGTTGAAAGTCTCACGTCAACTATATATAAGATCAATTACAATATATAATTAAATAAATGTAAAAAATAAGAAAATATGTATACAAAATGGTATATTTTATTTTTGTTTTTCTTTAATTACAATAATTAAAATTGCATACAAATGGTACTAGAACAACAAATGGTAAATCAGATTTATTTAACTATTTCTTGGAAGCTTTCTTTAAGATATGGATCATGAAAAGAAGTTGTAAATTAGATTATCGAGGTTTATCCTTGATCAAAATTGATACGGTTTATGGGATTTAAAATAGTTATTTAGTTTAGTAACCAGTTCCCAGTCTTACATACTAATTTTCTTACACAAAAACTTCGGTTATACCTTAATTAGAAACAAAAATCTTAAAAAATAAATTTTTAGATAAACTTGTTCCTTTAAGTGATTTATTGTGACGTTTAAGTTAAAATTTAAATAGAATATATCGTGATATTACACTAATATTGGTTGTGAAGTAAAATATTAAACTAAAAATTAAGTCTAACTTGAATAGAGTTAAATTTAAATAATGTATAAAAAAAAGTGAAAGATAATATAAGTTGTTTGTAGACTTGAACCATGTTTAAACCAAAATACAATATTAACACAAAAAAGAATGTACGAGGAACCAATATCCTTCCTCAATATATGAACACAATGCAGTTTTATCTTGAATGATGCCTAAACTTAAAAAAGAAAATATAAATAGAAAGTTAGTCTAAATTTCATAATTTGATTTAATGAAATTAGGTCTATTCTCAAATAAAATTCATAATTTCTGATAAAGTAAATTTCAAATTCCTATTTAATTTATATAAAAAAATATTAGTGTTGTTAAGTATTAAAGACATTTCTATAGAAAAATTGCATATTTTATAAACTGTTTTTATTCAAGTGTACATATTACAAGAAAATGTCTCACTAACAACTAATTAACTAATTGTAGTGATCAAAAATTGTTAATCACCAATTTAGATATTAATTGACAAGATAAAAAATTATTGGTTACTAAAATAATCACTATTATGAATAAAAAATTATAATTGATCGTTAAATTTGTCACTAACTAATTAGAGACTAATCTAACAACCAATTCTTTTAATAGCAAAAATCTTAGTAACTAATGTTCAACAACCAATTTCCTTTGGTAACTAAAATCTTGGTATTTAAATTTTAGAGACCAATTATAATTTTGTATCCATAATAGTGCCTATTTTAGTAACCAGTAATTTTTTATTTTGTAAATTGATATTCAAATTGATCACTATATTGACTAACAAGTTTTTGTCACTAAAATTGATTTTTAATGAGACATATTTACATTTTACATACATTCATAGGTAATCAATTCCTAAATTAAAATAGTTATTATTTATTTTATTCTTAAAGTGATAATTTTTTTTAAATTTAATTAATTTTTTTAAATTAAATAATTATCAATAATAGAATTTTAATTATAAAATAAATAAAAATGTAATTTATAATAAAATTGTAAAAAATATTTATATTATTTTTCTAAATATAATTTATTATTTATTATTATTATAAAATACAGAAAATGCACCTATACTAAAATTTTATAAACTGTTTTGTTTATTCAAGTTTATATTTCCCACACATTCAGAAACAATAATACAAATAAAATGATAAAGTTCAACTGGCTCAATATAATATTTTGTTTTATTCACTGTCTAATGACGATATACAGCAGATGGTCGTGGTGGATATATATATATATACTCCCTAATATAATCCATGTAACATGTAAATCCAATAAGTTAAGACTAAGCCTTAACCATTTAAACCCGGTGTATTTTCAATCACAAGTTAAACCATGTTGAATACACATGAACATAAAAGGATATTTTTTAAGAAAACAGTATCTATTATTTTTATAATTGAAGTGGAGTTAAAACAATGGTATAACATGGATCTGCATAAGGAGTTTACGTGTCCTAACCTTTGGTGAAGAAGTAAGAAAGTATAAAAAGATTACAGAAGAAACAGAAAAATGTGCAGTCCTTTTTACGAGTGATAGACAGTGATTAGTGATTTTTGTGGTTTTATTAAGGTGGTGTGGTGTACGTAGGTAAAAGATAGAGGAGTAAAAAGAAGCATGAGAAGTGAGAAACAATGCCGGCAGCTTCAAGTCCCAATAATGGATGATGCGTTGTTGTGGTTGTTCTTCCCCTACTACTCTATTATTGTATTGTAGTGTAGCATATGATAGCATTGATTGAGAGAAAGAGAGAAAGAGAGAAATGTAAAAAAATGAATTAAGAAGAAGAAGAAGATGTGTATGTTATGTGGGAAGAGGAAAGGACCAAAGTGATAAGTATCTGGCAAGTTTCTAAACAATCATGCCCTTGTTTCTATTTCTTTTTGCTTCTTCTTCTGCACCTCTTCTGCTTCTTCCTAACCTTTTCTTAATTCCCAATTCCCAGTTCACACCCCCCTGACTCTTTCGCTGTACTCTACTGCACCATTGCACCAGCGCCTGACATCCACACAGTACTACTACTCCTTTTTATTTTTTATGCATCTCTCACTATTACTACTCTCGTGATTCTTCTTTTGTTTTTTTCCCTTCCTAACATATATTTATTACCACCACCTTATTCCCTTCTTCATGTTACGTGCTTATTTAAGGCTATTTTCTCTTCTTCTCCTCTTTCACCTCCACCTAGCTAACCCTTCTTCTGTCCTTTTCCCCTACTTTCATTTACTTTCCAGATATTAAACATTTTCATCAACATAAAATTTGACCTAATTATGTGTTTATAAATGAAAGATACAGTAACTACACTGGTCCACCCATGTGGGGCCCCCAAGGGTATTTGGGTAAAAGAATATGTATGATACGATAGAGTTCTTGGAGTGTAGCTGTTAAATTGAAATGGAAGATTAGGGTTATTATTATTATTATTAATAATTAGAGAGAAAGAAGATGGTGGAGCCAGAGAGAAAGGAAATCTAGAAAAAGAAAGGGTGATTTTCCCTCACAAGTTGTCAGCAACTGAGACAGATCCTAGTGAGCCCACAAGGACCAAAATCACTCCCAAAATTCACCCAACAAACAAATGAAACTCACATCCCTCGCTCGCTTCACGCACTTCACGTTCAAGAGCCAAGAAGATTCTATTCTAATTTCTAAAACGCTGTGAAAGTGAACCAGCCCCACCTCCACTCACATGACCACCGCCGGTGTACCTCTCAATAAAATCATTTTTCTTATTATTCCGCAAAACTCCAACGCCAATTTCAAGAACAGACAACTTCAAAACACACACCCAATACGGATAAACCATTTTCTTTATCAATCCAACCATTTTTTTTAATTATAAAAATATATAACTCTACCATTAAGCTACCAACATCCTATGTTACTAACGAATATATGTATTTAATCATTTTAAAACAAACAGTATCAAAAATTAAAATAAAAATAAAATCCACTGGGCTTCTTTCTTTCTTCTTCTGTCTGTATCCGCACTCTTTTTTGTCTCTTTCACTGACGCCTCTTCAATTCCCATAAAACACACATTTTATATTAATTAAATTATTACAACATACAGATATACGTACTACTAAACTATTAAGATTGGATTAATAACTAAATATGAGGGTAGTGTATACGAGGTTTGAAGTTCAAACTTGCTCAGGAACTAATACGAAGAACATATTTTGGCTATGATGTACGTTTTTTTTCTACTGAGAGATGAATTCATGTTTTTTTCTTAGAGTATTGGTTAAATGGAGAGTCACGAGGGGCTATGAGGCTATGACATATGAATCCCACGAGGAAATCACACTGATAATAATGTAGAGGACAACATAGGCGTTTGTTTTTATAGTGTCATTTAAATTTATATAGAAACATTCGTGTACCTCAGCCCCAGGTTCTTTTTGCTCTCTTTGTGTATGGAATCATTCAAATATCCCTCCCACACCACATCACACTCGTGCATCAAATTTCCTCAATAACGGACACCTTGCGTTTTCTCTATTTACTGTCTTCTTCTATTTACAAAGAGGTTCTAAACCACAAACAATAATTAGACCTACTATATTAGAAAAAGCTAAAAAAGAAAGTTGAGTGAATATATCATAAGAAAATTGGGAAAATGCTTTTTTTTATACTAGATGCACAACTTGACAACTTCTTTTCAGGAGCATTTTGATTTTTAAAAAGGTTTACCTTTTGTATTTATAAAAAGAAAAGATTAAAAAATAAAATAATAAATGTAAAATGTGTAAAAAAATTTAAGTGTCAAAATAATAATAACCTTAATTATCTTATGCCATATTTAAAATCCAACCTTTCATCACCTTCTTGAACGTTAAAAAGTACGCCCTAAGAGGGCGATCTAAATAAACACGCCATAACATGAATAATGAAATATCTAATAGAAAGCCATTTTTCCTTTTAAAAATAAAGTTCAAAGGAATATACTGACAAAAGAATATCTGAGTAAAAGCCCACAAAAACTAACTCATGCCTAAATTACATTCTGAATTTTTTTTATTATAATTAAACATAATAAAAAAATGTGATAATTATGTTCCTCAACGTAATTATAGCAACTAGATTTTTTTTAAACCAAAAAAAAAAACTCAATTTTGTGGCAACCTATGCAGAACATTATCAATTATATAAAATATATAAAATACAGAACACACATATATAACGAGTCCAGATTCTCTACTGGTTTTTTCGGTGCTGTCCTCTGCTGAGCATTAAAAATACATTATACTGATATTTTAAATATCTTTTTAATATATTTTAAAATGTCAAAATGAGTGGTAATCAATATATTATGAAAACACAGTAGAGGAACAACACAACAAAATCAGCAGAAAATCCAAATTCCATATATAACTGGCACATTTTTTAAAAATGGAAAAAGTATATACGAGCTCCCTCTATCGAGACCAGATAATACTATAAGCAGCTTTAAATATCTAAATACACCCAACACTTCAAAAGTAAAGTTTCAATGGCCATAATTGCTAACAAAGTTATTAGTAGCACAACCAGTAACTGAGGATTTTTCTTTTTCTTGTTTAACAAAGAAAAAAGAATAATTTATCACTGTTAATTATTAGATAATTCACAACCAGTAATTATTAGAGCTGTTAATTAGTACTAACACCGTTAATTAGTACAAACTTTATCAAATAAAAAATATATTAAAATAGTAAAATAAAAAAATGTGACAAAAATCACGTACTGCTATAACTTGCGGAGTTCAACACTTATTCCACCATACTGCCTTTTCCTAGTTTGAAACAACAGTGCAGAAGCGAATGGAAGAGCCAACCTGATAAATATTGATAAAAGGAATAATCGCTCTACCTCAAATAACAGATCTGCAATCTATAAATCAGATATTTTTGTTAATAAGATGTTATTTGAAGATAAGACTATTCGTGAGAAATCTTATCGATTAAAGATAAGATAGTCTCATATTCCATAAATGAAGTGCAAATTTTACTCTATAAACCACTTTTATAAGATTAAGTTAAATTTCAATTTCAATTCTAATTCACTTAATTTGAAATTTGATTAAGATAACCATATACAAAGCACTGTTATATAATTACATTAGTTGTGGTTTCTGATTTGATGTAACAAGTTTTATGTAAAAAAAAACACCTGCTAAACAGTACGTACTGAGCAAGTCCAAGGTAACTCATTCTTAATTAGAACTAGTAATATATATTATATGTGAAAAGAACATGTAACATGTACATATATGCAAAACTAGTATCCATAATTGATGAAACGAAAAAGTAACACAAAGGCATGTATATAGAATAAAGAGAGTATGATGTAGATGGGGGAAATGGGTTTGCATGCAAAAGTGAAATTGTCCTGGAAAAGACGTTGTAAAGCAGGTTCCTGGAAGAATATTAATATCTGTATGATAAAAATATTATACATGCATGGCATATTGATACCTCTCATCAACAAAAGAAAGTTCATTTTAGCATACTTTAGAGTTACATTAAAAGGAGAGAACAACAAGAGAGGTCTTTCTTCCTCTGCTTTTCAAAACTTTTTTTTTTTTCCCCTCCTTTCCCCCCTTTTTCTTTCCCTTTATTTTCTTTATTTCTTTCTTAAAGCCATCCATACGACTTCTACGTGAAGAAAAAGAAAGATCCTTCTATTTATTATGCGAGATGATGAGATACCTTGCCTCGTACCAAAGAATAAGAATAGAACGGGATAGTATATTCATATTCATATTCTACTACCTAACTCATCAAAGATATTCATATCTTTTCGTGTAATTTAATTATTGAAAAGAAAAGCAAGTAGAAGTATTGCATAGTTGATGTGATGTTGGGCCTAAGAAGGTCACAATTTGAAAATTTGATGGATGATGAAGAACATATCAGCAGCATGCATGGATGCATGCATGCATGGCCGACCTCGCATGTCTAGCAGTGGGACCCGACCAAAAATGTGGTTTCAGTACAATTAGCATTAAAATGTTGATGGTTGAGCTAAACATGATTAAGCAAAAAGGTGGAGTCACCGAATGTGAAAAAGACAGAGATGGAAGCAATGGTTTAGAAATAGAGTGAAGTATAGAAGAAGGAAGATATGATAGATAGATAGATATGTAGGTAGAGGTGGGAGGTAACGGGGAACATAAAGTCTGTTGGATCACATGCATATCACATTCTTTTCTCCTTCTTCTTCTCCTTCTCTTCTTTTCATACTGTGCTTGATTAATCGTTTAAAGAGAAAAAAACAAAAAATTAAAAGAAGGGAATGCTTAATTCCACAGTTTGAAGGCTGCTTCTGCTACACCCTCCTCAATCCAAGGGATTCCATGACATGATGAAACTCCTTCCTTCTGCTTCTGGGTCCCCCACCTCATCATTTCATGCATATACTTCAAACACCCACTTCTCTCACGTCCATAACTTTGCAATCCATTTCCTTAAAGTGCCATTTTTTTCTGATGCCACCCAATAATGCATCACTGCATGTTTATCGATATCTCACTCTCCACCACTCTCATTATCGTCTTGACATCGACTTTCAGTAAACAACCTAAATTAACTGAATCACAAACCCTTCCAGTTTTATAATTATGCTGTCACCGGAAAATCATTTGATCTGTTCCGTAGATTCCAACTGTCCAGTTTCTTCCTTCAATCTTTACCTTTTTTGTTCCTTGCAAAAATACAGCATCTACTGTATACGCATATGTCTACATCTATAATGCTAAAAAACACACTTGCCTTGCCACCTAATTTTCCACTAAACCAAAACCCTTTTGGCTCACTCAATCATGTCTCATATAAAGTTCTTTTCGCTAACTGATCTCATAGGGATACGCCTCTTGTTCGATTAACTACGGAACTAACTAATCTCATGTTTTCCGTTTATAATCAGGTTAACTATACTGTAAGTTAAGCAGTTTAATCCAGTTTGAATCCAATTAATTTCTGATATAACTTAAAATTGATTTTCTTTTTTGTCTTTGTGGACATATATACCATGTAATCCGTAATTAAGTGTAAAAATTACTGGAGCGAAACCCTAACTATAAATTTAATAGACCTAACCATCTGTCAATTAGGCACACGCTTTGTTATGTTTAAAAATTGTAGCAGCATCCCTTTTACGGGTTCTATTCATTAATTTAGTGGCGCTGGGACTTTCTTTACACTTTCATGAACACTGTATATTTTAAAGTAAAGCTTCCATTTCAAAGTTTAATATTCAGCAGGGTAACTGATAAATGAATCCAAATCTTTCTGTTCAAAAGTTAACAAATGCTACGTGTTGTTCTTTATCAAAGAAATTTTACTTTCTGCTTTGAATGTCCTTTGTCATTGGTTAATTTGAATTGCAATATCTTCATGCAGAGTCTTTCTGTGAGAGATCGCATCACAACAAAATTAAAAACTTGGTTAAGTAGAAAAAAGACATTATTCTTTACTACAAATTGAAATTTTTTGACCCTACAACCCTATGCGTCTAGTTATCCAAGGTGCACTCCAGAAGAAAAAAAAAAGAAGAGAAAAGTAATCCAAACTATATTACTGTTCTGGACCGACATTTGCCCTGGCATGGCTTTCACCACTTTGCCACCGTGAAAGTTTGCCGGAGAATGAAGCTCCTCTTTTTCTACCCCATGGTGTCTTGTTCCTTATGTGCTATCTTACAGTATTTTTTACACATTAACTCGTATATAAGATATTCTTTATTTACCTCAGCTTTGCAATTTAATCTTTCATTCACACTAACTTACTTAATTACTTGAGTATTGAAGTCCTTACGTATCGTGACCATGGAGTTCCTTCTTCTGTCTATTGTGTTCCCTTGCAGTCTCTTCAAAGTTGCTTCTGTCTTCAAAGTATCTATCTTAGTACTAATTACGAAAAATTTACCCTGGGTTTTATTTTCATTTCCTAAAGCAAGAGACCGTCTTCCTAGTTTTTATTGACCAGTAGTGCAGATTTTGTTTCATCCTGTTCAAATTATTAAACTTCAAAGGATTCTGAAATTAAAAAAAGAAACAATAATCAGCTGATGAATATGGTAATGTTTCCATAAGTTATCGAGTCTTACTAAGATTTAGGATTTAGGGTTATATATATATATATATATATATATATATATATATATATATATATATATATATATATATATATATATATATATATATATATATACTTTTAGAGTATTTTAAATACAATTATTTAATATTTCGTATGTTCTGAATTAATTGTTTTCTAGGTTTAAATATTCTTATTTGTTCTTTGTTATATTTTTATTTATTTTGAAGGTATTAGTTGAAGGATGACAGTTGGAAGAGAGTTAGAAACTTTCATTTAGATCAAAATATAGAAACGAAGCTTGTTGTTTGAGTTTTAAGCTGTACCAAATTGGGCGGTTTAGGCCTCTCCTTCTATAATAGGCAAAAAAGTTATGGATTGCTTTAATTCACTTATCTTGTTAGTAGTTTAAGTTAAAACTAAGACGACAATTCCTTTAAAAGCTTCTCACAGTAAAAAAAAAGGTATAAATTTAGCTAATCGAGTCCATAAGAGTTGACTTAATGTGGGTGAGTTAAAAATGAGTCACTTTAATCCGATTTATTTTTTGTGAGCCAAAAAATTTTGTGATCTGATTCAACCTATTCTAGGTGGATTAGTGGTTTGTCCTCCTTAAAGATATTTTTGTTTTTTAATTCATTTTATATATTGGGTTGATTACAATCAAAATTCATTGAATTAACTCGTTATCTTATATAACAATATAATCAAAATGTTCAACTATTTTACTACACATTATTATAAAGATAGTATTAGAAGATTAAAGTGTTAATTTACATAACATGACAAACAAATAAATTAAATATCCAAAATATTCAAACATTATTGAATATCTTTCTAGCATTTAAAACAATGAAACTAAAAATCTACATTATTAATAGTAGAAAATAATTATAATAAAAATAACTTGTGAAAAATGGTAAAAAACTAATAAAAGATCGTTGTTGGTCAGTTGTAAGTGAACAACACTTTCAACTTGACTTAAATCAGTTTAACCCATAAGTTAAGTGAATCGATTTAACTTGAACTCGTGGTGAATCGGGTTGACTCATGAGTTGAAATCTATTTTAACTACGATGGTGAGTTAATTAATGATTAATTATAAATTAAATCATATATTTTGTGATCGTAAGTGTTCATTTGAATTTAAGTTCGTTTTTCGCTTCTTGTTGTTAATGATGAGCATGTCTCAAGGTTTATATTGAGATCATGTTTGGTTTAGCTACCAAAGATGCTCAAAATACATGATGTTAGGAATTCAAGTGTGAGTCTAACTTCCATATTGGCTAAAAATGAAAAAGTAGAGCACTATATAAAGATAAAGACCCATAAATCCATTGTCTTAAGATTTTAGATTGAGAGTGGTGTTAGTACCTTATATGGTTGGACTTAGCTCTCATTGGTGTTTGATCTCCCCAGTGATACCCCTCCTTATAATCCTAACACATGATTTGTACAAGCTGCAAAGAATAGCTTCACCGTTGGACATGGATTTCAATGCAGTGTATGCTTGTTTAAAATGGTAGTCAAACATACACTAATTACATTTGCCTTCTTTATTTCATTAAAAACTTATATTTGAGTAAAAGTTTCACATTTTTAAACTACGGCAACATTCTTTCTATTATTGTTTCCTTTTCTTACTGATGTACCAATATTTTTTTCATTTATTAAAGCGACGTAAAGGAAAGCGGAAATTATTAAAGAAAAGGCGATTATTTGATTCCCAAGATCGTACTAATAGTCTCTCAATTTTGATGATATAGGAGAAAGCATAGCTTTTTAATTTGATTGTCCTAGTTTTTCACAACCTTTCATTTACCAGATGTTGGATTTCTCCCTGTGGACCAATGTAGCTACCATATTTCCTACTTTAGCTATTCGCCTATGGGTTTTAGGCAGTTTAGATCGATTATTAGACAAAAATAATTATCTTATCTCTAATCATAAAAGGGAACTATAGTTCAATTTTAATTAATTAAGAAACATCTAATCTTTTTTAATCAGAATTGGATGCACTATTTAGTTATTTTTACCTTCTTTTTGGTTTATCATGAAAAACACATATATATGAGTTAAAACTAGATATATGCACAATAAATATAATAAGTGAAAGAAAGAAGCTTGCCCAAATTATTACATATACATGATCGCCTTTAGGTCCCAGCACTCAAAATTATAAAGAGTTAGTTAAATATGTTAAGGTTTCTAAACAAAGTGGAAATAGGTTAGAGTATCTCAACATAAGAATAAAATACCTTTTTGCTAAAAAAATGTTTCTCAAAAAATAGACACATAAATTCAAGAATACTTACAGCAAATTCGTACCCCTCGATCATTTCTTGTTTTCTTACGTCTGTTCTCTCTCTATATTATATAACAATTGGTGAGATAAAAAAAATTCAAAACTGACGAATTAATTACAAAGAAGACTTTGATGCTGTAACTGCATGATATGATTGATTTAATTAGTTTCTGAAATCACATCTAAAGTTTAATCCAGTTCAATCATAAAACTTAGTTATTTAGAATTTAGTTTTGTTTACCGTGCTCGTTGGAGCGGTCTATATATGAAATCTCTATCATCTTTTAATTACTTACCAACAAAAGAAAATGATATATATTTTGATAAAAAAAAAAAAGTTAACAAACAAGACATAGAATACGATTATTCGACATGATGTGGTTTTATAATTAGAAAAACAAGGGAAAAGACAAATAGTGAAAACTTGTGATTCTGTCCTTGGTTTGAGATTAACAGCAGCTAAGATAATGCAGATAAGGGAAATTAAAAGGTAGGTTGAGATATAATGATAGAGAAAAAGATGGTTTTAGTGTAAGTAAGTGAGATGCATAAGTATGAAGGAGCGCATCACTGTTGCCAAAAGTGGAACCAACATCCTATTATGGTCCGGGGCTTCTTTGGTGTTTGGCTTTATTTGCAGAACAAGAGTGAAGCTGTTTTCACGTGCCACCCAAAAAAGCAAAGCGTACGCACCAAACTTTTGTAGATTTAAGTGAAAGAACACAAGCGTACAACCATGTAAGACAAAGCGTACATCCTAGTTTTCCATGGTGGACACTACTACCTTCAAATCCATGCTCATCATTGATTCTAGTGTTTCACCCATTCAATATGCAACCTATTCGTAATTGTTTATTTTTCTCATCAACATTCTGATACATCGAAAAACAAGCAGTTATATGTGCATAATTGGAGAGGATAGCATAAAGTGGAAGAGAAGGGTAAAGAATATTGGGTGGCAAAAGAACAAATGTTCCATTTACGTGGGGGAAGCTTTGCATCAGAGCGCAATATCCATGAAAAGCAGAAGCTGTGGGCATAAGTAGCTACATGGTTCAGCTTAAAGAGGGAATAACTTTGACTGCACAAAAGAACAGAGATATTGGTGGAGTCCGAAAATAAATTGATTATGGTATACATGGTTTAAGTGGGGAAAAAAAAGAAAAAAGAAGAAGCATATTGTGATACAAAGTGGAAGGAAGCAGGCCTAGAGAATACCCCACAGAGAGAAAGAAGAAAAAAGAAAGTATAAAAACAGCTTTATGAGGAATAAGAGGATGAGGTTGCATGATTGAACTCAACTCTACACTCTCACTCTTCTCCTTCAAATACACTTCATTTTAGTTGTTGTTGTGGTGTAGAATACGGTTTAGAAGAGGATGATGAGTGGTTTACTTTTGAAGAGAGTGAGAAAAAGTTTGCGGTGGAAGGTGGTGGAAGTGGAGGAGGTGGTGGGAATAATTATAAGAACAATAATAGATTGCAAGATATATAGATAGTTATAATCATTCACTTTCCTCTTTGTCATCACTTTCTAAGGCATGATTAGAAAAAAGTTCACCAATCTTCTCCACCTTCCTTCTTTCTTCCTCTTCCTCTCTCCCTTTCTCAAGTGCCTCAAGGAAAACATATATAAAACTTTGCTTTCCAACTACTTCAATATACAGCCACAAAAGTTTCAGATATTCCTCACTATTAAACTATTAATTAACTAAAAACAATAAAAAGCTTATTTGTCTCTTGCTTTCATGTTACAAAACATCCATATCCGCCTACACCTTGGCTAATCACTTCTTCAAACTCATTTTCTTAATCATGCATCTCTCTTACCATTTACGCGTTATTCCTATAGTAATTATAGTCTTCTGTTTTTATAAATAAAGCTTCATTTTAAAACTAATGATTTCTGTTTTCGTTCTTCTTAGCAGTATATTATTCAAAATGACAAGTATTTTCCATACCCTATATTCGTGAAAATGGTCTTCATGCAAATGTTACGGACTTTTATCCGTTTTCGTGGCATTGTCTTTTTTATCTCTTCACTCTTTTTCTTTTTTTTTTTTTCTCTCCCTCTCTT
>Ga0209589_1009098_pt1 | contig 15167 bp, 15 predicted proteins | sample CowpeawhiteBW_FD_187525 | JGI IMG/M metagenome (GOLD analysis project Ga0209589, IMG submission 187525) | Root nodule microbial communities of legume samples collected from California USA - Cow pea white BW (SPAdes) (version 2) | ecosystem: Host-associated > Plants > Roots > Nodule | place: USA... | reverse complement strand
AAGAAAGTAAAAATTAAAAAAAAAAAAAACTAAATGGGGTCCTAAGTTTAGTAGTTTTTAAATTGAGTTCTTAGGGTTTTAAAAACAGTCATAGACTAATTTCAAGATGCCATAAACTAACCCCAAGGACCTACCTTTTTAGTTTAGGAACCTATTACATTTTTTTTACTTTAAGGACATACTTTCAAAATTCACAAATAGTTTAGCCACCAACTGAGTAATTTAATAAAAAATAATAAGAGAAGTAATAATAAGAAACAAATAATCACTGTAGAAAAGATGAAATTATTTTAAAGGAAAGGAAATCCATCAATTTCAGCTTGTGGTCGTGTCATGCATTCAAATTCAAATTTTCAGTTTCTAAACAATACATGGATATAAACTAGTGTCAGATAAAGAATATATATTATAAATGTTTCACTAGCTACTTACTACTGTTAACACATGTCTCCATTTTGAATATTTAATCAATAAGAAAAATGGCAGCTTAATGTACGAGGCTACCACTAACTAGGGTTTGGATAAAGTAGATATACACAGCCTTACCCCACACAAACAGAAACGTTTTCAAAGATTTGAACCTGTGACCTTTCTGTAGGTCGCAAGGCAGCAACCTTACAGTTGTGCTAACCTTCATTTTCAATTTAATGTATAAAACAAAGTAATAAAACTGCATTGATAAATTCACAAGGAGAAGACATACCTATGACATTTGCCAAACTGATCTGTGTAAACTATTGGCTTTCTTGTATTTAGCACCATTCCAGGTAAACTATTTCCATTCTTACTTGATCCAATTAACTCCGCAGAAGGTAAATCAACATATAAGATGTTCGTATTGGCTGGGAACTCTGCCTGCAAACTTGATTATACAGAATGAAGTTGAGATTTGGGTTATGCATTTCAAATTAGAAGGCCTAAAAGACAAAAAGAGTAAAGATTCCTAAAAGAATAAATTGAAGACAACACTGTCTAATCAACTGAGACAGAATTTTGAGCAACAAAATTTAGCCTTTGTTTTCAACAAATAAGATTAGAAGAACAAGAAATAAGGCTCCAACTATGCATTCATGTTTCTAGGTAGGATTAATTTTTCTAAATCCAATTGATTATCACAGAATCAATTGATAATTTATCACAGAATCTGGAAACCAAATTTGAACATACTAAGTCAGTTTAGAGTATGAAAGCCCAAATCACTTTTTGAGACAGGTGAAACACTGAAATAAATCCAGTCCAGGAAAATCACATACCTTTTTGGAGCAAGAGGTCCGGTAGTGATTCCAAACTTGTCAAACTCAGTGTACTCAATACAAGAAACGCCATATTCCCATTTACCATCAAGACTTTTCTTCTCCATCAGAACATTAATTCCTTCTGTAGCGCCTGATATCCGCTCACAAGATGCAAATCCCAGTTTCTGTTAAAGAACACAGTTCAGAAATTGCAAACAGTATTCTACTTGAGATTTGAGAATGGTTTAGCTTAATAAATATTACTGAGAACAGCGCCTTTCTTTTTTTCTTAAAGATCTTCAGGCAAGATAAATATTAAATAGGGATAATGCTGCAAGCAAACAGTGCGTTTATAGGATAAACAGTTGGACTGCGGTATCTCATTTTCTTTTTTCCAGTGTATATTATACACAAATATCTGTCATAGTTGATTTACCAAAATCTTATACATCAGAAACTTTAGACTCGGTAAGGAACTATACACGATAAGATATTATTTACACTTTTATCATAACATGTTTTAGCCTTTGTCCATGTACAAATAGTGCCAGAAAAGGCTGAGATTAACAGTTAAAAGAACCGCTACCTACCTTTCCATGACGTAAACCAATCCCTGCTAAGGCTAGGAGGGTTAAATCTGTAGCCGCCACAACGTTACTGCAAGGTCACCTGTATTGTAAATGCAAGTTTCTCGTACTAAGGAAAGCAAACCCAAGAAATATCAATCATAACAACAGACCTGACTTGGCGCAGAGTTGCACCTTTTCTTCCTTGAGAATAAAACCATTTGAAGATGCCTTTGTCATGCGCAAGTTTCCATATGACACCATGACCACCAGGCTTGCTCAAGGGATTCAATGGTTTGGTGACCAGCCATTGACCTTCTTCTGCACCAACAACTGGAACAAGAGGCTGCCAATTTACAAATTATATATTTAGAGATTGTTAAAATAAGATTACCTCTTCCGAGAAGCCATAGTATAGATTTATATAAAACCTGCTCAAAAAGTTTGAAAGTTGATCGACCTCTCCCAAACCATGAAAGTCTTTCACAAAGAGAAGTGACGTGGCTGTGGTTGTTCTTTGCGGCACTTGTCATTATTGCAACGGGTGTGATACATTGTTTATTGTATAACTTGAAGTACAAGAATTCTCTAGCCTTCAAACGTGAAATTGAAGAATTATATATTTCAGCGCCCAGCATAAAAACTTAATCTTGGTTTTATCATAAAATGAAAATGGGCATAGCAAGTATGACTTTGTTTGATAGTTGGAATCTAATACCTGAAGATCTCTTATAAGGCCTTCCAACAAAGTCCTTCCACAATATGGTAGCATTGCAGCAGGCAGGCATTCACCTGAGTTAGGATCAACCAAATCAAGCCTGTCGGCAGAACCTCCCAAAGGATAAATTTCACCTAGGTCTGGCAAACCCTAGAACGACAAGATCTTATTATTCGATGTTGCTACGAAGCATCTAATCTAAATGCAAGTTACGATTTACAAACCAAGTAATGTAATTAGACTAACCTCTATACCCCATAGAGCTGCTTGAGAAGCATACTCTGTGTCTTCAGAAAGGTTATGCCCATTAGGTGCATTAATTCCAAAAATTTGGCATTCTTTCACTTCATGTATCTGGTGCGACCACTTTATATTCTGCCTCTCAAATGACTTTTGGACAATAAGTTCCAGAACTGTTATCTGATATCTGCAGAGTATCAATGTTAGCAAACAAACAAGTAGATGCAAATTGAATTATTCCTAAACAGCATACACTCCTATTAAACAAAATTCATACCAAGCAAAACCAAAAAAAAACTTGATGGTGTTGGGATGAAGGTTTTAAAAGAGGGTCTGCAACTGCAATTTCAGCTGCAGCGTCAAGTTTTATGGGGTGACTGAAAAGCACCCAAACATTTGTGAACCCACCCTCAAGATACCTATATGGGGGGGAACTAAATATTTAAATATTCCACCAAACATCCCATAATACTATTGAACATAGACACCCCCATAATACCGAAGTTCCTATGAGACTGCGACTACAATTATGGCTGTATAAGCCGCATTCTACAATTTCTCAATCTATCAAGGAACAGGAACTGCATTACGTTGGTTGGGACGACAAGTAATGATGGAAAAAAGTGAACAAGTTCCTTATGCATAAGAGTTTATAAAAACATAAAGAGAGAAAAAAGTACAGAAGATTTATTCCCTTTCTGCCCATCTCATAAACCCAATGTATGTTCCAACAAAATGGGAGAACTAAAACTGTTAAACCAACTAAGAAGCAGAATAGTCCCGTTTCATAATTTTACTACTACGTAAGTCACCAAAGTCAATCTTAGTATAACTGCTTTCTGTTCGATTGTTAATATATTAAAAAAAAAACAAAAAGAAAGGTGGGTTAATTTTAGTCCATCTATTCCCCATTTGTTCCATGCTAAGCGAATGGTAAAAGTAGGAAAACGAAGAACTAACCCAATTATTCCTCCAATGCAGTCATAGAATCGCTCAATTTCCTCCAAAGTTTGTAACAACTTGTTCAATTCAATAATCTCGTAATCCCCCAACGCCATCCCCGAACCCACACCACCATTGCCATCAAAGGAATTCAAATTCTCAATCATCTCCGCTATAGCGTAGAGCGCGCTCTTCACGGCGCTCACAGTAGCCGCTGCGGCAGCGGCGGATTCTAGCGATTCGGTTCCGTCCAAACACAGCACATGCTCCTGGCCGGCAGCAACGACGCACTTGAGCAGGAACAGTTGGTCGGAGCTCAACCGGAGCGAGGCCAAAACCCTAGCAAGGCCGCGACCTGAGCTGAAGAAGCGCTTCACTCTGGAATCAGCGTTGAGCACTCGGAGCTTCTCGACGAGAGTAGCGCACGCCGCAAGCCTGTCGCGGAGCGCGGCGAGGCGTGCGATTTCGCGGTGGAAGTTGAAGTCGTCCGGCGGTGGCGGCGAGACCTCCAAGGTCTCGGTGGAAATTCGCGCGACTCGACAACATGTAGATAGAGAAGAGGGGAGAGAGAGAAATTTGGAGAAAGAGAGAGAGTGGGAATAAGAATGAGAATGAAAAGGTTTGGAGCGAACGGAGAAAACGAAACGCTTATTATGGGGAAGAAGAGAAGTGGAGTGAAGCATTGTTGAAGGCTGTGTTGAGTTGGAATATGCAATTGATTATTGATAAAGTGAATAAGGATGAATTTGAAGTTGTGTAGGATAAAGGGAAGATGCTAGAAGCATATACCAGAATAGAAAGAGCATAATAATAAGGAGGGAAATTAAATGTTTTCTTAACCGTTCATCAAGTTGTTGCATGTGCCGATTATATATACCTCTATCCTCTTCTTCCTTCTCGGACTGGCTCTCAGGATTTCACTATCTTCTTTCTCTCGCATACCTTACGGTCCACAAATCCAATGCTTTATTTGGGTAAATTATGTACAACGATTAAAATATTATAACATGTCATTTTGTACGATGCTTTACATCATCAACATTGATGTAAGTACAACTAATTTATGTCCCTTGCTTAAATGATTCAGAATTTGAGTTTGGGTAAATTATTAATGTGCATTTCTGGCATGTATTTGTTATAAGTGTTTTTTAGCAGGTACAGACTCAAAAGTCGTGATATACATAAAGACAGTCACGAGTGATGGACATTTTGAAATTGCATTGGCCAAACCCCAAAACAGTTTAAAGATGATTTGGTGCGATCATCTTAAGACCAAGTCAATAAGTCAAAATTTATACAGTTAAAGCAACTTCATTATTATACATCAAAATTTTGATGTAAATCCTAAGCATAATAATGGGAATAGCCTCTAAGCACTATTTCAAAGTAATTAGCTATTGCCATTATACGTAGATTATGCAGATGGCTGTCACCGTCCATCACAAATCAAAGAAATTTCGGTCGCTTTGTTTCTACTGTTTGGAATTCCACTATGAACTACTAATAATAAAGAATCAAGAAGAAAAAATAAGAACAATAAATATTGAAATGGAAAAATAATATGCATTTTTACCTTTTTATTTAAAAATGAGAACAAAGAGAGAGAAAGTTTCAAAGTTATATATAAATATAATAGAATATTGTTGTAAATTACAATAAAAAATGAAATCATTTATTTTTTATATAAGTAATTATTTTTTAATATAATTATAACTGTATTTTCTATTATAATAAAATAAAAATACTAAATATTAAATAAAATAAAATATATTAATTTAAATTGATATATAACAATGAATAATTGAAATGTATAAATATAAATAATAATTAAATATTATAAATACATTTAACAATTATAATAAAATGAATAATTAAAATGAAAACATTAAATAATTAATTAAATAAATTAAATATTTCATTGATATATGTTTCATATTAAAGTAATAAACTAAAATAAATATCAATATCAATTAAATCATTTTCAAACTTTTCACCGACTTTTCCATCCTCTTTCTTTTATTCTAAAGAACTTCACTTCCCACTTTTTCCTTCGTCTATACTATTTTCCACCCTCTAAAATTCACCCACTAATTCAAACACATTTTTAATGAATAGACTACGCTGCCCATTAATTATGCAAATGTTACGGATGCCTTTGAGGGCGTGACTCATTTATTGTTAGCATGAATAATATTTGATAAAGAAATCATTGTCTAACTCAAACTATGTATAACCAACAAATATACAAGTCACTAGAACAAAACCAAATTGCAGTCTCAATTTCGAAGACAATGGGATAAAAGTCCACAAGAATGATCTCAACCAGTGTTAGCGATTTATTTAAGTCGAAGAAACAAAGTATGAGAATTATCAGTGCCAATCGAGGCCTTATAAAGTTGCATAATTCTGAATTTCATACACCATCGCCATGCAATGAGCATCAGCTTATATGCTATGACCCTCAAGGGAATGTCAACTCCAAAAACTGATCCTATAAATCCTCTACGCTGAGACAGTGTCCTTTCTCGATTTTCAGTCAGGATTTTAAACGACAGAGAATAGTACTAGCCATCCATTGACAGACAGAAAAAATGTTTAGTGATTGAGAGTAAAATAAAAAGAAAAAGAATCTCAATTTCGAACTCTGCCTCTATGAAGGAGCTGAGAAGCTGAACCTAAATCCTGTCTTCCCACGATCATGTTCATCCTGCTTTAGCACGTAGTAGAAGTTACCCTGAAACAATGGTAAATGTGAAAATGAAAATTTAATTTGATAAATAACAATAAAATACAAAATTAGGAAGAAGGCCAGGAGAGGGGGCAGAGGCGCATAAGAAACGAGATTAAATAACTCTGCCGAACTTTGTCAATCTTGTAACCAAAACTGACCGTTCCCCTAAATTATATTCAGCAGTTGAAATAGTTCAAAAAAATTCAGGGGATTTGCAACAATATCAAAACTTGGATAAATTGTTGCCGGAGATAATTTTATAAGCAAAATATTAAGTGTTATGTTCAGAGTCACATTTCAAGGAAAATAAAATGAAAAACTACACAACTTGCCCAAAGTCCAAATATAACAAACAAGACTACTATCCCAAAGACTTCTTCCATCAAAATCATGATCTCTCTGGCCTTACCAAAAAATATGATTGGATAGTTTGACCATCTGCTCAATTATATGCAAGAGTAACTGAAACATTAACTAACCTCTAGGCGAAAAAGCTTAGTAGGAACAACAAAACCACATCCAACTGATGTTCGGAATGATTCTAAGAACTTCTGAGGTGAAAAGCGCTTATATTCATTCTGAGTCAATTTTGCAGTATTCCCAGCACCAGCAAAAAGATGACCATGGATTCCATGATTTCTCAACCACCTAACTGGGAGATCAAAAGACAGGTCTGCAAATGCCGTAACAGCAACATCTCCTCCAACGAAGTCCCATTTAGAGGAATCGTCATTGTCATCAATAATTTCATTTCTATTTCTCCTTCGTGGTTCAGTAGGACCTAATCCCCTAGTTTTAAACCCCCACAATGTTATTGGCCCTCCTAGGGTGCAAACTGGAGAGAAATCACCACCCAAATAAAACCTTTCAGGAAGAGGAGATGGCTTGTTCATGAAGTCATGCCCCCATGGAAAAACGACACCAGCTGAAATCCCAAGGTTAAGAGCTGTGTTATAAAACCCAAAGGGGATGGCACAGCGAACATCAAATTCCTGCATTAAGAGAATCCAAATAGTTAAGAAAAGAAATATATCTAAAATGAACAAAAAGAAAAAACAATATATTGGACAATTGAGGGATTACCACAGCTTGTTATACATGTGTTAATGTTAAGATTGCCCCATTCCCAACATTTTAAAAAAATGTGTAGAAATTTTACACCCTCCTATATATTGGTTACCACAATCCAAAACATATATAGCAGCCACTAAAGAAGCATAAGGCCATATGCAGCCAACCATGTACTAGTGCCAATGTTTTTCAAATAGTGGGTATAACAAAATAAGTTGTTCTTCAACTTGTACGAGCATCATCCTACTAAAACAAAGCATGGGCATTCTTTCATTGTGTGGAAAGGCAACACTTGGTCAAACAAGCACCCGATGCACTGTCTGCACAACTGGAAAAATTAAAACTGAATGATGTAAATGCGTACAGGAAAGGAAACATGTTATTACAGATCCCAGGTTCTATATTTTTCAAAATGTCCAAGATGAACTCTGCCCATACCCAAAAGAATAGGACATTTTAAACACGGTTTCCAAATCCTTAATTTAAATCTAGCTCATTGGAATATTTAAAGGGTAAAGAATGAGAAATTATTTTCTATTGCTCCAACAAATACATGCATAGATTGCTACAAACATACATACTCTAATTAGAATATCCCAAATAGAAGTTATAGGGAAGTAAATTTGGGAATAAAAATTTGTGCAAAATCAAATCCTCCTAATTGCAGTAATTAATCAATTAATTACACATATAGTTATAACAATCAATTCCTTTAAAAGTTCTTGTCTTCATCAAATTAGAAAGTATAACACCCCAAAATTATTTTAACAATTACTACACTGGTATCCATCACTTGATAGAGAGTATAAAGTTTTATTCATGACATATACAATTGCATTTCAGCTGATTAATTAATGGACAAGAAATTGATCTAATTGCACCTGGCGCAGAAATCGCAAGCTCCGATGATCTGGTGTAAGGCCACCAAAGTGAGTAGTGGACAGAAAAGCATATCCACTTGTAGGCCTAATTGGCGAGTTTCTCCTGTCAATTTTAAATGTATACTTCAAAGATGATAATAAACCATGCCCAAGCTGCCTCCTTATAGACCTGGATGACATTTGAGATGGATCAGTCAAGGTACGCCATCCAAGAGTGTAGACTAAGTCATGGTGCCTGGTTGAGATTAAGCCAAGAGACAATCCTAACAGCTGCTCTTTGTATGAAGAAAACTCTTGCCAATCTTGGGAAAGCATGGAAAGTCGTGCTACAAGAGGAGTTAACAACCCTTTCAGTCTTGGAGCAAACACTCCTACACTCACCTCTGTTGCTTGGTTTCCACCATAGGCCAAAGAGGCATCCCATAGATCACCATAACCTAACAAGTTTTTGTACTTAAGACCCCCTTCAGCAGTCCACGAACTTGTCTACAAGAGTGTTGCAACATTTTCAAAATGAAAACATATATATTAGCTTATTAAGACCAATAAATACTCATCAGACCAATATACAGCTTCCAATAAAGCAAGGCTGAAACAGAAACGTTGTACTCCCCCACACGTAAAAGATTATAGCAGAAAACTCATAGTCACGATCAGAACCTTATATTTTATCAACAGGAAATTAATCATATATTTGTCCCAACCTGATAACGTTTTAAAAATCCCAACAATTATTAGATAATGCAATTACACGTAGATTGTATCTTGATTTCCTTATTGACATAAGTACCAGAAGGAACCATTAGAAATTGAGATCACCGTTCTAATGGACCTAAAGACACAGCCCACTCCACCCATGAAGAGAAAAATCAAGTTGTAAGCCAAAGAATTTGGAGTTTCTTCCTACTTTATACCCATAAGTATACCCTTTCAGATTCTTGACACTATTCAAAATAACTCCTGCTCATCCCTAAGCATAACAACATTAGCCAAGAAATAAAACAAGGGTACATGGTTGTTTGTTTTGTTTTGTTGCAATAAGCAGAAAAGTCAACTTCCCTTAAATCCCTGATACTATAATCTAGGACAAGCAGGTCAGTATTTGTCTAATGCCTCCGTTGATAATAGTCAAAGATCATACTAGACGATGACATTGACCTCCTAAGAGCAGGAAGAGTGTGTGTTTTCTTTACAATTTAATAAAACCAAGATTTTATGGAAGAACAGAAGATCAAGAAATGAAGCTTTTACTACAAAGATAAACCTAGTCCAAGGATACCCAAATATTTTTTTCTTTATTACAGATTTGCTCACAAGCATCTGAAATGAAAAGATACATCCTCAAACCTAAGAACAAATGGATTCTCATATAAATTATTATTAATCACAAATTCTTTGAAAGCTTCAAATAACGCAATCATCGCTCAGAGACTCACATTGAATCAATTCAAACTTGAGCAATCACAACATCACACACGAAACTATAATAAAGAGCGAGATTGTACCGAGGGTTTGGTGTAAACGCCGAATTCGCCGGAGACTTTGTTGGCGGTCTCGACGACATCGACGATGACATTGGCGGTGTGAGGCAGCTCCGGCGGCCCAGCCTGAAGCGTGAGCTCGGTGGACTCGAAAATCTCGAGGCTACGGAGCCTGGCGAGGGCGATTTCGGAGGCGCGAATGAGCTCCTGCACGGTGGCGGCGTCCTGGAGAAGCTTGAGCTCCGCCTCGATCACCCAATCCTTGGTCTTGGTGTTGCCTCGAATCAGCACATCGTGGACGCGGATAGGTACCAACTCCGAAGCCAATCGCCGGGAGAGGGTTTCCAGCTTTGAACGCTGCTCGCGCAAACTCGACAATGAGGATCGGTCGTTCCGATTGTACGGCTCGTGCGAAACGACGTCGTCGTGACCGTCATCTTCTTCCTCTTCCTCTTCGTCTTCTTGTTCGTCGATTTCGTCGTCGTCGGCATTGTTAGGGTTTGGAGAGAAGGGAAGTGATTCGTTTCTTTCGTCCGAGTTTTCCATTGATGGGATTCGGAGGCAGTTTACGTGGTGAATTGGAGGGATTGAAGAGTGAGTTGGGTTCTGTTGTGTTAGTGAGTAAGCAAAAGCAACGCCAAATCAAGTTTTTTTGCATTTTTTTCTTTCTTTTTCCAATAATCAGTGTCTGTATTTTTTAAAATTGCAAATACATAGAACTGATGCTTGTAGTAAAAGGAATGTTATAAAATTTAACTTCGATTTTTATGAATTAAAATTTTATGAACGTGTAGTTTAAAATCATTAATAAAAATATTATTTTAGCTAAAAAATATATTAAATTAAATATGCCATGTAATCGTACATTTTAATTTATTAGATAAGTCAACTCCGGGTAATTAAATAAATTTGTATTTTTAGTCTAACTGCATAAGAAGTAAACCCATTAAATTCAATTAGGGTAAACACATGCGCAATAACATGTGTGTATGATTTTTTGAATATGTATGATATTATATTAGTAATTGATGATATTAAGTTAATAAATAAAATTATATTATATTTATAAAAAATAAAGTAAAATATATGAAAAAATAACGATTGATAAATAGGAGAAAAAAATTAATTTTTAAATATTTAACAAATAATTATATTGTAAAAGATAAAGTTGGAATTATGAAAAATAGATACAAGAGAATCCTTTTTACAAAGAAAAAAAAGTTAATTTTTAAATATTTAACAAATAATTATATTGTAAAAGATAAAGTTAGAATTATGAAAAATAGATATAAAAGAATCCTCTTTATATATAGAAAAGATAAAGTTGGAATTATGAAAAATAAATACAAGAGAATCCTCTTTATATACAGATACAGATGATTAATTTTATTTTTGGAATTTAACTTTTAATTCATAAAAAGTTTGATAAATCCAAATAAAATCATCTTTTTAGAATCGAAAAAATTATTCTTGTTTTTTTGTGTGATTATTTAATTTATATAAGTTAACCACAGTAAAATATGTTTTTTATACATTTTAACTCATATGCATTCTTTTTTAATTATTTTTTAAGCTATTAATTCAAACCCAACAAAATTGGGGCAGTTTCTTCTTTATTTATGCACCTGCATATATTCTTCTTTTATTTTATTTCTTTTTAAATTGTATACTTCGAAAGGTATTTTTTTATTTTTGAATTATGTAATTTAGAAATTAAAAATATTTTTTAGATTGTCCGTTCTGAAAATAATATTTTATTTTAAATATTTTTAAATTGTATAATTTAAAAGTTAAAATATACTCCTAAATGTCAAATGACTTCCAAATAATACAAACAGAGCAAAATGGAAAACATATTATGGGGGTGCTGTAGAAAGTTATGGCCCAAAATTGGTCTTTTAAGGAATTTGGGCCATATTACTTCTGAGGCTAAATTGGTCCGGCCCACCATCTACACTCAAACAAATAAAATTCCTCTCGAGCATTTCATTGCCGCTCAGTCTCAAATTCAAACGAGGACCACCACAAGTTCACGACAACCACCGCTACCGCCGCCGCAGATTCAATTTGGAAATGGCGAACTTGGACGAACTCTTATCTTCCTTAATATCAGACATCCATTCCTACACCGGCAAAGACCCTCTTCTCCCATGGCTTCGGTATTCCTCAATTCCCACTCTCGTTCTCTGTTTTCCGCTTCACTTCTCTGTTTATTCATTCATTCACAACGTTACTCGCAGCGCGATCCGAAAGATAAAGGATACCCTTCCTCCAAAAATCCTAAAGGAAAAACTACCGGCGTTCTTGCAGAAATGTGCTCACACCTTCGAGCTCGATCGACGTTACAGAAACGACATGCGCTATATTCGAGTGTGGCTCCATCTGGTACCCCAATCCCACCTCCTCTCACCTTCCCTTTTTGCGGAAATGGGTTTGGAAAATGAAGCATAAAGTTTTATTTTTTATATTATTAGTTGATTTATCGACATATAATGATTTTCTCCCATATAGATGGATTTTGTGAGTGATCCAAAAACACTTTTGAGTACCATGGAGCTTAATCGCATTGGGACAAAACGTAGTGAATTCTACCAAGCCTATGCTCTTTACTACGAAAAGTGCAAGAAGTACGATGAAGCAGAGAAAATGTACCATCTGGGAGTGAAGAAGTAAGTTGTGCAGTTTAATTGTTTTGATTGTTGTGTTGAGTGGATGAGTGGGATAAACTTAGCGTGCAATGAGTTGACATGGTTCCTTGATTGTTGCCAAGTGCCAAGACACATATCCCTACTCTATAATCTTTCCTTTGCAGATACGATTGATATGCAACACTAACTATTTTTAACCATTTAGCTAACGTTTTCACCTTTGAATAGATCAAGTTTCGTATTCAATTTATTGTAAGGTTTGGTGCTTTGGAGAGATTGGCACAGCGAAATCACATGAAGTTGCCGTTAGATTATACTTGAAACTTGGTGCATACATCATTTTCGATGAATTTCTCCTTATAATTTCAAATTAGTATATTAGTTCAGCAAAATACTACCTAGTACTTTAATTGGTAATAGAATGATATGCCCCTCTATTCAAGAAATTTTGAATCATTGTCTTTTCTGAACAGCCTTGCAGAACCTTTAGATAAATTGCAGAAATCATATGAACAATTTCTTCAACGTATGGAGCAGCGAAAAAGTAATAAGAGAACCCAGGTTAGTGACATCCTTTTTACCTTCATGTGATCATATCTGTGTTGTTTTTGTTAATGACGTTCAGTTACCTAATTTAGAAGGATCTCCTGAAGCATCAGGAAGCAAAAGCTGCCAGGAGGCCTTTGTCAGCAAAGAGTTCCGATGACAAGAAAACAGAGGGAAGCAAGAAATTTCGTGGTGATGATACAGTTGTAGTCAAATTTGTTGACACTGCCATGGTTGGAAAGTCTGAAGCAGAAGATGCATGCCATCATGGATTGGTGGATCCTACAATAAATATGAAGGAGGCCATGAATGCCATCAACAGCATGTTCCGGGAGCCATTGGAGACTGTTCCATTGCGCAGGAAATCTCATAAAAACCATTCAAAAGAAAGTCGTAGTACAAAGAACGAGTTTGAGGTTTTTGTTGATGAAAACCTGGATCATGGAATCAAAACATCCGGTTCATCATCACTTCAGAAAAGGACTGAAGCCAGCCAACCTCACCAAGAACCGTTCCAGATATACATTGATGGTGAAGAACATTCTGAGACCAGTAATGCGAATTTGTCTGAAGGTGGTTCTGCTTCATCGGCTTCGCAATCAAATGGCTTCGTTTTTCTCCGCCCCAAGGATATTACTTCTGAAAAATCTAGTGACATGGATGCTGACAGCCGTCGTAATTCAAAGTTCAGAGAGGATACAGTCGTTTGCAAATTTGTTGGTTCCACCATTTTGGATGAACCAGAGGTGGAAAATGTTTGTCACCACGGTTTAGTGGACCCCACCATCAACTTGAAGGAAGCTATGGATGATATAAATAACATGTTTGGGAAGCCGATAGATTTTGTTAGGAAAAGAAGAATCACCAAGCAGGAGAAAGCACCCCAGAGCAATAAGGGAAATGACTTCGGTGGGTTTTCAATCCTTGCTGACGATGACCACCTGGAACAGCAAGTTCCACCACCACCAACACGGAAATTGCATGGAAAGTCCAAGGAATCTGATTTGTTTGAGCCAACTCTTCTCACAAAGGAAGCCATGGACGATATAAACAAAATGTTTAACATGCCCCTGAATTTTTAGTAATAAGGTAATTTTGAATGCCACCTCTGATTTCTAATATGTAAGCAGAATTTGATTCTGTTTGAAGTATTTGAGTGAAAGGTTTCAGTTGTTGTACTGATTTGATAAGTTTTAGCATACTTGCAATGTCTATGGAACTTAAAGCTTGGAATGTAGAAAACAATTTTTCGTTTTCAAAGAAACAAATTAAATAACCACAGCAACATTGCAATTTAGTTTAATACAGCAAAATATCAGAAAGGAATACACCAAAAAAATTATAAAAAGAAAACATCTCCACATTGAGTACTATCTAGACACAAATAATAGGAAACAATAAAATCATGATCAAGGGAATCTGAATGCATGGTCAAGGTAATTGTTTGAGAGATTAGTAGTGAGTTTTTGAGCATTCAGAGGGACGAAAAGCTAAGGGACCAGCAGCATAAATGACAGCCTCATACTTGCTTCCGTGCAATCTCTTGTTCTCATAACGAAGAGGTGCCCCATTGAGACCATAATTGACATTGGAGAGAAGGCTGCAACTTTCAAGAGGAGACCAAACAGGCTTCACGTAGCAAGCATGGAGGGGGTGGTCAAGTACATAATGCTGCATCTTGAACCCTTGCAGTGGTGCATAAAGGTAACCATTTTTGTCTGTCTCAAAGACCTTATAGTAGCTCACATGACCATTGTAGCTTTTGCAGGTAACACTTACTTTGGCTGAAGGAATGGGCTTGGCACCAATCATAGACCACGTTCCAAAGTGATCACAGCTCTGGCAATAGACCGTAGCTTCCACCACCACTTCTATTTTCTTCTCTGTTGTTTTTGGAACATCTGGAGTGGCTTGTGTGTGAGAGAAAGCCACCAGAAGAAGTAACAGAGAAAGGAAACTGATGAACCTGCCAGCCATTTCCTAAGGGTTCAATTGAAGTGACTAGGAAGAGTTCAGAGGCTAAGGCTCACTACCAATTGATGATACATTGTGTAGATCTATATATATATATATATATATATATATATATATATATATATATATATATA
>Ga0209589_1009094_pt1 | contig 15171 bp, 7 predicted proteins | sample CowpeawhiteBW_FD_187525 | JGI IMG/M metagenome (GOLD analysis project Ga0209589, IMG submission 187525) | Root nodule microbial communities of legume samples collected from California USA - Cow pea white BW (SPAdes) (version 2) | ecosystem: Host-associated > Plants > Roots > Nodule | place: USA... | reverse complement strand
TTTTTTTTTTTATTATTTATATATATATATATATATATATATATATATATATTAACTTACATGTCATAACCTAATTATTTTATTTATTTTAAAATATTATTATTAGTTATTGTAATTCCATGTTTAATGAAGGTTGGATGTTATTTTAATAGTTTGTTACCGCATTCACAAATTCTCTCTTATTATTAGTGTATATATAGACGTTGTCGTGCATATGTGTATGCATTTTTAAATATACGTGATATTATAATGATATTATAGTAGTAGATGATGATAATGTAATGTTATTAAGTTAATATATAAAATAAAATTGTATTTATTAAAAATAAAATGAAATATATAAGAAAAGATAAGAAAATAATTGTTGATAAATAGAAAAAAAAAAGAGTAAAAATAGATAATTTTATAAAAAAATTTGTAAAAATAACAGTCAATTTTTATAAATTTAATAAAAATTATATTTTAAAGAATAAATTTGATATTTTAAAATGTAAACACAAAAGAGAAAACCTCTTTATATATCGTTATAAATGTTTTTCTTTTATAAATTCAACCACAATCTATCATTGTTATATGAATAGTTTCTCGGAGAGTTGCAAATTAAGACTGAGAGTGGCCCAGTGGGTCATCTTTTAAAACACATGATTAACTATAATTGATAAATTAATTCCCAAATATATAACAACATACTCCTTTAAAAATATCACCATTATGATCAAAGCTTGCAAAGAATTTGTATAAGATGCATTATTGATGATGAGATAGTACATTGTGTAGAATACTATAATGTTTTAAGATTGATAATACAAAAAGATGAATACAGTAGAAATAATAGATATGGATAAGATATGCTCATATGTTTTTTTCAGAAATAAATAAATTACAAAAAAGCATTAAACAGAAACAAAATTGTTTATGCAATTGTAGAAAATGATTACTGGATTTTTGGGGCAGTTGTAAAAGTCGTTTTTCGCGTTGGACCATTGACAACATCAACTGTTTGTCGTTATTGTAAAAGGATCAATGATCATTCCACCACTCACCAGCCACTTAAACCTGCTACTCATTGCACCCACCTTCCCCTTATTCTTCTCCTAAGATAATGTAAATTAATTAGTATATCTAGTTTAAGGTCTTTTATGGAGTAATTCTATGATTATACACTAGAGTTTGTAATGATAACCTAATTAATGGGTTATTTTATTACATTTTTATAACATAAAATTATCACACATGCAAGTTTATTCTCCAAAGTAAAATGCAAATAATGAATTGGTCCTACTTCAAGGTCTTTATATCGTTTTGTATGATTATACAATCGATTTGCTAATAGACATCTAATGATTAATATTGTACACTCGAATTGTTAGTAGTTACAGTAATTGGGTTTATTTTTCATGTGTAATGTAAAGATTTGTGTGTATATTATTAATTAATTAGAAAAAAACTTATATACTATTTGTAAAACATGTAGTATATATAAAAACTAACAAACATACCACATGATATTTTATACGATCGTATACAACTTTTTTTTTTCGCTTCATTTAACATTATAATTTATTTTGAATAGGTAATTTAAACTTAGTAAATTTTGTTTTTGTTATGAAGTATTTCAATTACGACTAAATTTAAAAAATTATTTGAATACTAAGTAATTGTTGAAAGTTAGCAAAATATCAATATTAAAATTATTTTTAATCTACTGCAGTTTGTTGGTTTGACTCACTTGAAGATATTTTGTTCTTTTAATTTATTTTATATATTTATTACAATACAATCAAAGTAGTTTGATTATATTAATTTTCTTATAACAACTTATTTTATCAAATATTATTACAAATATACTAGTCAAAAATTAAAATATCACTTAAACAAACAAATTAAATAAATCTCTACACTATTCAAATGTTATTAAACAATATTTTACTATTTAAAAAGATTAAATATAAGATTATATAATTGAAAGCAATAAATAGTTATAACAAAACACTTATGAAAAAAATGGTGAAATTTTTTAAAGGTTGTTGTTAAATGAAAAAGTATTTAAATCTAATAAAACAGTTAAATAAAATGGTAAAATAATAGTTTAATTAAAAAAATGGTTATTTATTAAGAAGTAAAATTGAAAATAAAAATGTGGACACCAAAATAGGTTGACTACAAATACTTAAGTAAAATTTATTTTATATATATTTACAATAAAATCAAAATGGTTTGACTACATTATTTTTCTTATACCAATCTATTTTATCAAATATTATTATAATATACTAGTTGAAAATTAAAGTATCAATTTAAATAATTTAAATAAACAAATAAAATAAACTTTTATACCATTCAAATATTATTAAATAATATTTTAATATTTAAAAAATCAAAAAATCAAATTATATAATTAAAAGTATTAAATAATTATAAAAAAACTTATGAAAAAATTGGTGAATTTTTTTCAAAGATTGTTGTTAGATGAAAAACATGGTTAAATATAATAGAACAGGTACTTAAAAGATAAAATGGTAAAATAATTTTTTAATTTTAAATAAAAATTATTTATTAAAAGATAAAATTGAAAATAAAAGTATAAACACCTAAATAAAAAAATGCTTTTATACATAAGTTTAGATATAATAAAGTATTTAGTCATAGTTTAAAAGAAAAAAAATGTTTATATATATAATTAAAACTATTAAATAGCTAAAGTCGCACTCTCAGAATTAATGATTTGACCAGCCATTTTGCAATCACAAAATAGCAATAGAAGTTTTCAAATTAAAAAAAAAATTAAGATGATATTTAACATGTTTTATTATAGTTATATAATTCACATGTTTGTAAAATTGTAAAATTAATACTAAGTTTTAGTTGTATTTTAAACAATAAATCACTGTAGACTAAAATAAAAGAAGTCAAACAGATTATGAACTGATTTTTGAAAATATAGACTTAATTTATTAATAAAATTCTTAGTATTATATTACATCAATAAATTATTAATTAATATTTATAATATTTAAGATCCATTGACTAGACTAATGGTATAAGGACACATTAATTCTACTAAAATAAAATAGACAATCAAATGTGAAAAATGGTTAAGAAAAAGAGCTTAACGAATGGCTTAAACTTTCAGACCCTATCACTCTGAAAAGAAAATTTTGTTACATTTTACTCAATTTTCCCTACGTTAAGATATGAACTCCAAAGTTAATTCTCTAATTAACTAAGAATCTAATAATAATCTTAAACAATTGGGACAAAAAAACCGAAGGAAATAAGAAGGGACCCACATGTCAATCTCTAATTCGTCCACGTCAGTGATCCCTATAAACCCATCTCCCCATCAACATAGGAACAGCGGTTTTCCGTTCCAACGTTAATCCTTATTCTCTCCAATCTCTCTCCGCATTCACTCTCCACTTCTTACTTAGTGCCATCGCCATTAAGCTTCGTGCGTCTCTCTGTTACTGTTTCAGACGTTCCATTTTTCCTCCCCACAGTTACACTCACCGCACCAAATAGAGCCGTTGCTGAATGCTCCTTAAAATCTACCGGTTCTCCTCCACGCACATTCTTCTACCCTTCACAAAATCGCATTTTGCTTACCCCCTCTTCGTTTTGCATTGAAAGGTGCAACTTTTAGCTTGCTAATAATCTCAGAGCACCGTGAGCATTGTTTGTTTTTTTCTTTTTTCTTTCTCAACTCTTGTGCACGTTCTCTGTGTTATTTAATTATCTTATTTGAGTTTCTAATAGCGCAGGTTCGGAAGGTTAAACTTAAAAGGGTGTTTTGTTTTGTTTTGTTTCTTTTGCGGGACAAAGAAGACATTCTTTTATCAGATCTGCAGAGAAGATAGAGTGGCTTAGAGCCAAGTGAGTTTTAATTCACCTTCCTTTATCTTCCAATAAAATTTGAATTTTCTCTGTTCGTTAGCCATCTCCTCTGAAAAGTTGCTACGGAATAAAGAGCAAAAAGATGCACTACACCTGCTAGAAGTTGAACACATATTATTACTTTTCTTTTCCTTTTTTTTAAACAGATTAAATAAATTATGTTTCCTTTTGTTAAGTTAAAAACACAACCTGCAAGCTCATTCTTTTATGCACAAGTTTCTCAGTGTCCGCTTCTACTTTCTTAGACAATCTTCTAGGAATCTGATTTCCTTTTCCAGTTTCCACACTTTTTTTTAATTTTCATTCTCTTTTTCGGGTTTCCCCTTTGTCTTAAGGGGGAAATGGTGCTTTTTTTTTTGTTTAAACTAACAAACCTGTGGTGATTCATTTCAGTCTATGGAGAAATAGTGTTGCATTGCTGTGTAAATAAGGTAGCAGGAGAAACTTCTCGTTCCTACTGCTGTCAGGAGTGGAAGGAAATTTTGAAATGAACTTTCTACCCATTTTCTGTTCCATTTCCCTTTTGTGTTTGGTTCTGTGGCAAGCAAATGGTGAGCCTGTTGAAGATAAGGAAGCGTTGCTTGAGTTTGTGAACAAGTTCCCTCCTTCCAGGCCTCTGAATTGGAATGAGAGTTCCCCCATGTGTGCTTCTTGGACTGGTGTGACTTGTAATGAAGACAAGTCCAGAGTAATTGCAATTAGGTTGCCAGGGGTTGGATTTCATGGCACTATTCCACCTGACACTATTAGCCGCCTCACAGCACTGCAAACTTTGAGCCTCAGATCCAATGTGATATCTGGGCATTTCCCTTCTGATTTCTCCAATCTAAAGAACTTGTCTTTCCTCTACCTCCAGTTCAACAATTTGTCTGGGCCTTTGCCTGATTTCTCGGCCTGGAAGAACCTCACTGTCGTCAATTTCTCCAACAACCATTTCAATGGCAGCATTCCTGTTTCCCTCAACATCTTGCCTCAGCTTTCTGGTTTGAACCTTGCAAACAACTCTCTTTCTGGGGAAATTCCTGACCTCAACTTGTCAAGATTGCAGGGGCTGAATCTCTCCAACAACAATTTGCACGGAGCTGTGCCCAAATCTCTGTTGAGGTTTCCCGAGTCTGCATTCTCTGGGAATAACATTTCCTTTGGAACTTTTCCCCCAGTTTCTCCGGCACCTCAACCCGCTTCTGAGCCGGCTTTGAAGGCTAGGAGGCGTAGAAGGCTCAGTGAGGCGGCGCTGTTGGGAGTGGTTGTTGCTGCTGGTGTTTTAGGCCTGGCGGCTTTTGTTTCTTTGACTTTTGTGTGCTGCTCTAGAAGAGGTGATGAAGATGAAGAAACCTTCAGTGGGAAGTTGCACAAGGGAGAAATGTCTCCTGAGAAAGCTGTCTCAAGGAACCAGGATGCAAATAATAAGCTGGTTTTCTTTGAGGGATGTAATTATGCCTTTGATTTGGAGGATTTGTTGAGGGCTTCCGCTGAGGTTCTGGGAAAGGGAACGTTTGGAACTGCCTACAAGGCAATACTAGAAGACGCTACCACGGTTGTTGTGAAGAGATTAAAGGAGGTAGCTGTTGGGAAGAAGGATTTTGAGCAGCATATGGAGATTGTAGGAAGTCTTAAGCATGAGAATGTTGTTGAGCTCAAGGCATATTATTATTCCAAAGATGAGAAACTCATGGTATATGATTATCACAGTCAGGGGAGCATAGCTTCCATTTTGCATGGTACGTACTACTGTTTCTGCAGTTTACTTATGTTCTAATTTTCAATAATGCACTTAAATCAAATGTAAGTAGAGATATGTATAGTCAAATTCACCAATTTAGATGAGCAAAATTCGTCTTAAAAATGGATGTTTTGACTATTGAAATTGCTTCTGTACATGTTCACATTTCTGGCTTAGTTGTAGTCACTGACAAGCATGTCTAAATATGAAGTCTTCTTACACTTTCGAAAAACTTCATTGGCCTTCCTCCAATGAATTTGACTAATCCAAATTGAAGACTGTTGTAAAGTGAGAAAGTAAAGCATTTCCATGGTTTTAAATTAAAGTATTTGGTAGAAACGAGTCTCTTGATTATTCAAATTATCAAATTGCTTCAGTTACTTGTTCATTTCTATGACTTAGTTATTGTCACTGACAAGCATGCCTGTGTGTGTAAAGTCCAAGACCGTATTCTACTTCTTATGACTAATTTAAAATAAAGATTGTAAAGTGAGAAAGTAGGGTATTTTCATTGTTTTAAATTAAAGTACATTGAAAAGTTAACTCATTTGAAATTATCAGTGAATACAACTTTACATCCTTTTACGTCTTCTGTCAATAAGCACACATAATTTTACTTTAAAGGAATTAGCTTCTCTTTCTCCACATTAAACTTTGAGCATATACTTCCATGTAAAATCAATTATTCTTTCTGTAAATTTCAGCCAAGAGAGGAGAGGAGAGGGTGGCTTTAGATTGGGATACAAGGTTGAAAATAGCCTTAGGTGCTGCAAGAGGCATTGCTCGTATCCATGTTGAGAACGGTGGGAAGCTGGTACACGGCAACATCAAATCCTCAAACATCTTTCTTAACACCAAACATTATGGATGTGTGTCTGACCTTGGTCTGGCAACCATATCAAGCTCACTGGCCTTACCAATATCACGAGCCGCCGGTTACCGGGCACCGGAAGTGACAGACACGAGAAAAGCAGCACAGCCCTCAGATGTTTACAGTTTTGGTGTGGTGGTGCTAGAGCTTCTGACTGGGAAATCCCCTATCCACACTACTGGTGGTGATGAGATTATCCACCTTGTGAGGTGGGTTCATTCAGTTGTGCGTGAGGAATGGACCGCTGAAGTGTTTGACCTGGAGCTGATGAGATATCCAAACATAGAAGAAGAGATGGTGGAAATGTTGCAGATAGCCATGTCGTGTGTGGTGAGGATGCCTGATCAAAGGCCTAAGATGTCTGAAGTTGTGAAGATGATAGAGAATGTGAGGCAGATTGATGCAGACCAAGCTGAACAACTTAAATTGTCTCAACGTGACAGTGGTAACTCTCCTTCCACTACTACCTCGTACTTCCCCAGAGGAAGTGAATGAAAGAAAGGTGTCACCTTTTCACCTTTGTTTGATTTCAGTGTATCTTGTCCATTTTTAGAGCTTGGTTATTATTTTTTTCTGATATTTGAGTTGCCTGAGTTGGTTAATTATTAACTGATTTGACCCTGGTAGAAGGAAGTACCATGCCCTGGTATAGCAAAGAAGTGGTCATAATGTGAAGCATTCCTTTTGTGTGTGTGAACTGAGACAGTCTTTACTAAGAAGGTGTACCTGTGTCCCTGTCCCTGTAACTGTTGTTTTTCCCTTGCAAGAGGTCTCTAACAACTATTACCTCTGTTCTTTTATTACATAGGAATTTTTTCAGATATTTACTTCATCATTTTCATAAGATTCTCTCAACTGTATTGAATTATTTTTCTTTTTCTGATCAATCCAAGCCTAATATCAGAAAAACTAAAACACTATAATGGCGTTGACAATACATAAGATTAGTAGAGGAATTTAAATTTTGAAAAAAATACCGTATTTAAGAATTTTAAATGTTAAAAGATATATATTATAAATCATAAATAAATATTATAAATTTTATGTAAATTGATAAAATAGTGATTTGGATTACACTTCGGCTTCTTATATTAAGGATAGTTTTTTAATTTATGTCTTATTCCTGAATCACGTTGCATATTTTTTGGGCCCGCCTTTGTCATTATTGGGCTTCCCATCAGTCGAGACAGAGAAAACAAAATAAAAACTCTTAGAAAGATTTGTAACGTGCTTTTACTTCCCGCATCCTATTAATTTCTTTGCGCATTTCCTCAAATATTTAAAATGACCATTTTACATTCTGTAAAAGTAATTTCCAGAATATATATTTTAGAAATTTTCCAAAATTTTTAGAATAAAAATTTCCAGAATGAGGCTTTTGGAAGATAATTTCTGGAATTTTTTTTTTCCAAAACATGATTTTCGAAACAAAACAAAAGTTTTGTTAAAAGCAAAATTAACTCCAAATTCCAATCACCTTAAAAGCTGACATGAATTAATTTCCTGATTCTAGAAAAGATCTCTCTTATCTAACTAAAAATTGTCACTTTAAACTTCGAAGTCATCATTAAATAAATCTAAAACAAGTATGTGAATGTTGTTGAATCAAACATGCATTCAAATTGAGTGCATAATTTTAGAACGTTGCATAAAAAGTTTGAAAGTTTGTACTGTGAAGTAGAGTAAATTCCTTCCCAACTTCTTTTGTTGGAATAATTCTCATTAAAAAGAGAGGAAGATAAAGATGGTATTAATTACTGGTGCAGCTAACTTTGGATAAGCAGATCCAGTGAGCTAGATCACATTTTCAATTTTCCATTTATTACTCTGGTCAAAAGTATATCTAACATGAAGCTCCATGTTAAATTTTTTTTCCTAACTTACTGAACACTCATTGGGAAGCTATTTAAATGTTTCCACCAACTTATATAAATTAGCCTATAAGAGATGTTTCTGCCATCTTTTTGCATGCTAGATTTTTGGAGTGGATAAAAGAGGAAAGGGTAGTTATATTCTAAGGCCATTAGCAACTGTTAGCTACACTCTAATGCTTGCTTATTGAATGTTTGATGCATACTCTAATAAATGAGATTATGCATTATTGGCAATAACCATATGCATAGACTACTTCATAGTAAATGTGCAATTCAAGACCAGAATTCGACAGTCCCATCAAAAGCTTGTTACCATTACATTAATTTTACATTATACATTGTACTTGTGGATAAATATTAAATTTTACTGTATAAAACACTGTTGATCGGAAAGATTTAATACTAACGAGACATGAGTTCAACTTAGATATAATGAATTGATACTATTATCAACTCAAAATTTTAAGAGGATGAGTTTATGAGTTTTCATTCTTATATGGTGTTCAAATTTTTCATTTTTACTTAATGTGAGACTTAAACTCACACTTGAATTCTTAACTGATATATCGTATCACTCATTATTACACCACTATTTGATGACCTATCAATATTTTAAGTGATAGTCGGTTTATGGAAGTTTGAGGTAAACTTAAATTCAATTCTTAATACTTACGAAAATAGGCAAAAACACGAAGCTAAATTTGGGTGGTCCTGTGAAAGCTTACAATAATGAAGGGAAAATAAAGAATCTTTCTGCAAGACTAAGTGAAGGAGTAACATTTGAATTTTATTACAGAACGAAAATATGTTTCATCCTTAATGGTGTGCAGAGTCAAGTAGTTGGGATTATGAGACATATGTTAGAAATTGATGTGGTTGAAAGGTTGGTGTATATGTAGCCAGATGACAGACGGTGCAGCTTGCTGCGTGCACATGGTCTGGTTCAAATTAATGGAGACCTCATGGTATTCTGTTCCAGTGAATCTTTCTGCTACATACGCCTGTACCAAGTTTTCTTGGCCCTTAATGTGTTCTTGTAGGACATGTATAAACCTCCAAATTTATGGGTAGATAAACTTCTTTTTTGGTAGATAAAGTTCTGCTAACATATTTAGGAAGATGAAGTAATAAATGAACGTAGATTAAATTTCTTTAGGGTGTGTTTGAATAAGATAATTTTAAAAAAATAATTTATTTATTTTAGAAATTTGTAATTTTTTTGAAATAAATTGAATTATTTGGATGAGAAAATCATAAGAAAATTAACATTTGTAAACAAATAATTCAAATAATTAAAAAAAATAGAATTTTAAATTCAGCCAAAAACAAAGAAAATTAAAATCTTAAAATTAATCAATCTCTGTCATTTTGATCCATGACATATGGGATAATTTTAACTCACTCCTAAGAAAACTCTATTTTATTGGTCCACCGAGCTCATTCGGGTTAACCTTTGGTCCTAATCGGACCTTCGATCTCATTCAACTTGATTTGACATTTGGCTTTGGCACTCTTGGTTCGACTTCTGGTCAGGTCTACTTGATTGATTTTTGATCTAATCAACTCGAGTTAACCTTTGGGTCAAGCTGAGTCAAGTTGACCTTGCACGGTCTGACTCAGGTTAACCTTCACCTGAGTCGACTTACGTCAACCTACAATCTGAGATGACTAGCTTCAACCTTCGACTATAGTCAACTCATGTCAACTTTACTTGATTCTTTTGCAGAGTCGACTTGGGTCAACCTTCAACCGAGTTGACTCAACTTGACCTTCAATTGGATTGACTCTGTGGACACGCAACTTTCGACCCTTCCACCCGACCAGCTTGCATCGACATTTAGTGTAGACCAATTTAGCACCACCTTTGGCTCAAATTGATTTGATTCAATTATTGACCAAGATCAAATCAGTTTAACAATCGAAAATCGACACGCTTAACCTTTGGTTGAGCTACTCCGTTCAGGTTTCAAATTAGTTTGATTCAGTTTGACCTTCGACCTAAACCGACTCGACTTAACCTTTGTCTCGGATAGACTCAACTCGATCTTTGACCTTGACCTTTGACTCAATATTTTAATTACTTTATTAAAGTAAAATATTTAAAAAATAAAAATTATTTGACTACAAGTAGTTTAAATATCATGTATTCTAATTTCTTAAAAGTGTTGAAATCTCTGGTCCAAACAAAAGATTAAAAAGGTTAACTGATATTCAAAATTAATTGATCAATAAAATAGAATAAAATGTTTTCTAAATATTAAAATATAATTAATTGATCATAAATAATAGAAACAATATATTATTATTGAGTATATCAATCATACACAATATACCATTCTTATGAATATTTTTAGGATCATGTTATTTTGGCATTAAAAAAAATTGTACTAACTAGACATTCATTATTTTACTTTCAATTTTTTTTAAGTATAAAACTTCATTTCTTAATGACTATTCTACTTTTGAGAGTGAATAGGTTGTGAAATAACTCTTTGGCAGTCAAAAAAATCATTTCCCATAGTTTTGTTGAATTTAAACACTTTTAGTTTTATTTTGTGAATATTTGCATTATTTTAAAGGTGATATATGACCATGAACAATAAGTCAGATTGTTAACTTATTTTAAAAAGTTTGTTAAGTATTTAATTTCTGAATCTTTCATGCCGTAATCTATAATACTAAAAATAGCATATCTTATGACCATTAATTTGCGGAAGAAAAAGCAACATCATGATTTATATTTTAACAAGTATATATCTTATGACTATTTCGCTATTATTGTACAAATAGTAGTACAAACAGAGAGTGATACATAGAAGAGTATGTGTTTAATAAATAAAACTGTAAATGATACTTTTTGGATACCAAGGTTATACTTAATTGAAAAAGAAATTAAAGTGAAAGACAATTTTTTAATATATAAATAGTTTTCTTCTTTGTGCAAGTAAATATTCACAAATGGCTTTCTCTGTATATAAAAAAAATAATATTAATAAATAAAAGGTAATTGTGTATTAATGCACTTTTTATTATCATATATGTAAGTAATATTTATCCAACCATCAATGCCTTACTATTCAGATATTGATTATCAGTCTCTTAATTAATCATGTGTGAACTAAACTAACTAAAAATAAAATGTACACCACTTTTGTCATGATATTAATTACAGTAAACTTAACTATATACAGTAAGCTTAATTATAAACTTTTATCATGATAGGGAGATTGAATTATTTTTTGTTTATTTTTGTCTGTTGGAAGTCTCACATCGATTAAAGATAAGACAATTTTATAGTATATAAATGAGGTGCAAACCTCATTTTACAAGTTGGTTTTGTGAGGTTGAGTTAGGCTTAAAGTTCACTTCTAACATGATCTAAATCTTCATTTTTTTTTTGTTAAAATGAGATATAAATATAATTTCTTAAAGGGCTGAATGTTGTGTAGAGAAAGGTCACCCTATAATTTTTAACTTTTTGTAAAGTTTTTTTTTAAGTAATAATGTTATAATTTTGAAAACTTAACTCTAAAAATATTATTGCTAAACTATTATAAGTGATAACGATATTTTGAGTAACATTTTGGACATACTTTTTTAAATTTTAATTTTTTAAATTATAATGGAGATCATAAAACAGTATTTTTTTTACATGCATATATAATCCACCCATCTTTTAAAACAAAAAAAAATTGTATAAATATAAATATATAAATATAACATACTCATATATGTTAGTCTTCCAACAATAAGTATATACGTTACTTTTTTTTCATATTTCTAAAAACAAAAATATTGGAAAAAATATGTTTATATTGGATAAAATATTGCATGCTAATATTAATTCATATTTAATATGCTCACAAACACAGTTAACTAATGGACTTTGTGATATGTGAAAAAGAATTTACCCTACTTGGACAAACCATTCAAGTTGCTATGTTATGAAATTATTTTCTTATTGACTATTACTTCTTGATTAATGGACTTTGATTATATCATAAATAAAAACATTTGAATTACATTGGGAACTGAGAATGCAACTTGCAAACTGTTCTGACGCAGATGAATAATGAAATGGTTGAGGATAACGAATTAGTGATAAATTAAGGAGAACAGTAAATTATTCAGGTTGTTTGTTTTGTAATACTTGTTCATAGCATTCTGTTGTCAAATTTTCAATCATTCCCACATAATTTGCATTCTCTCTTTCGCTTAAGTGTTGACTGCAGTCAAATTGCTTTCTTTCTGAAACCGCACCTCATTACCCAACGGTTGTATAAAATTATAAAATATTCTATTTTATTCTTATATGTAAATAACAGTAATACAGATAAGATAAAAGTAAGTAATATATATAAAATTTGAAAGTGGGAAATACATAAAAGTATTTAATAAAGCAGGAGATAAAAAAATAAAGATGATATAATAATTTAATAATAAGAAGAGAGTGAAAAGAAAGGTGGTGATTTGGTGACTGGGCCCATTTGACTTTTATGAATATGATAGTGTAGTGTTTATGTGTGTTTGAAAGAAGGTTCTGTTTGTTTTGTGGCTCAAGGCATGCATACGAGTAAGGAACTAATTTTTCATTTTCCCCATGCATCTAACTAAACAAATATTTGCAATGAATTAATAATGATGATGACCCAGAACTTCCTCAGCGTGCTTCTTTTGGTATCTGGTATTTCAGGGTGAAAAAAAGAAAGGCAAAAACAGCTCTGAATTGATTCTGCTACTGCTGCTGAATCACGTCCCAAAATGACTTATGCAGAACCTAACATAAAAGGGCCATTCAAACGAAATTGAAAAATTGAATTAACCGTTAGAGAAGAGGTAAGAAGGGTATTAAAATTTGAGTTTGGGATAAGAAGGACGAAGACCAGACCTCTTTTCAGTCAAAGAATGGCTGACCTGAGCCAAAGTGTCTCACCTCACGTGATCGGTGTGCCTTCTGTCCTCCCACGTGTCCTTTTATTATTTGCCTTTATTCTGTCACATTTTCTATGTATCTATACATCACCTCACCAGAGGTTAAGCCAAAAAACATTAAAGTAAGTAAATCGCATTCATTGATACAATTAAAATAAATGTCATTTAAACCCAGAATAAGTGTAACTCATAGGTCTGTTGGAACCTATGCAAAATAGGTTTCAGGTAACAAAAGAAACAGTACTTTTTCTTAGATTTTCTTTGCCCAAATATCCTTCTTCCATTTCATCTCTTTTAACTTTTCATACCTCATCTTGTTATTTTGCAGCAGTTTTATTAATTATTCTCTTTTGCTGTAATATAAACTGTTAAAATTGAAGATCTTTAGCGTAAAAATGTACACTTTTTCTTGGTCCCAGAGGGTACATGTGGAGGGTGCTGGGTTCTAAGCTTACAACATTTCTTCTTACATCTCTTTTGCTGGAGCAGTGATGCACGCTGTTATTCTCTCCTTTTAAACGTAACTTTCGTTGAACCTTCTCGTTCTTTAATAACTTTAGAAACACTATTTAACCCATATTGACGCTCAGTTTCTGATTTCTCTCCCTTTTAAGCTTCTCTCTGACGTGTTCTCTCTTTCCTTTCTCTTCTTTATTTATATTCTCCCACCCCTTCCCGCTCGTGTCCACTCTCTCCATTCTCCAAGGAATCTCTCTCTTCCTTTCTCTTTTCCCTATCACTTCACCAACCCTCTCCACCGTCACCCTTCAATGCTGTTATGGCTTCATCGCCCATCAAGCAAACACAACACCTTAACCGCACCACACTCCTCCTCCAAGAACACACCCTTTCGAAAAACCATCACCATCCCAAACTCGTCAGAATACGTGTCACCGACGCCGACGCCACGGACTCCTCCAGCGACGACGACCAGCCCTCCGTGTCCTCCACGCGCCGCCGAGTCAAAAGCTTCGTCAACGAGATTACCATCCATGGCGCCCATGGCGCTGCCGGAGTAAAAGTTCTTTCCAGGAAAAGAAAGGTAAAGTCAGGCGGCGCGCGGCGGACGGGGACGAGGAAGTTCCGCGGAGTGAGGCAGCGGCCGTGGGGGAAGTGGGCGGCGGAGATAAGGGACCCGTCGCGCCGCGTGCGGCTGTGGCTGGGCACCTACGACACCGCCGAGGAAGCCGCCATTGTGTACGATAACGCCGCCATTCAGCTGCGTGGCGCCGACGCGCTCACCAATTTCATAACGCCGCCGGCGGAGGGCGGAAAAAGCGGTTGCTGCTCCGGCGAGGAGTCGCCCAACGAGGAGCTGCGTTCCCCCACTTCGGTTCTTCGGTGCTGTTGGGGTTCCGAGGAAGCTGAGTCGGTAACCGCAAACGAAGCGGCTGGTCCGGCGAGCGAGTGCGAACATTCATGGTTGTCGGAGGACAGTAAGTTGAAAGATGAGTCGGTGTTTGGTATTCCTGAGGACGTGGTATTCGGATTTGAAAGCACGTTGGATATGTTTGACGAGGAGTGCGTTAACAACGTTGCAGAGAGCAGTGGTATATTCCTGGGCGAAGAATTTGATTTGTCTGGATGCTTTGTTAGCGAGAAAGAGAATTTAGATTTGGGTTTTGGTTTTGGTTTTGGGTTTACGAGTTGGCAAAGAGAGTGCGATAATTTCCAAGACATTGGGGATTTGTTTGTTTGGGATCCTCTTGTCGCTCTTTGATTCAGACACCATTCTCGTCTTCTAATTCTCTTGCCAACAACCAAAATCAGCAACTTTTGTATCAGACTCGGTTGCTATCAGTTTTGTTTTCTGGGGTTTTAGGCAAAAGAAAAAAAAAAACATGTTTTTTTTTTTTTTTTTTTTTTAATTTTTCTTT
>Ga0209589_1009093_pt1 | contig 15174 bp, 13 predicted proteins | sample CowpeawhiteBW_FD_187525 | JGI IMG/M metagenome (GOLD analysis project Ga0209589, IMG submission 187525) | Root nodule microbial communities of legume samples collected from California USA - Cow pea white BW (SPAdes) (version 2) | ecosystem: Host-associated > Plants > Roots > Nodule | place: USA... | reverse complement strand
TGAAACGCGCTTGAAATGTCAAATAAACTTAACAAAATTTGATTAAAAGGACTAAATCCACGCATTTCAAAAGATGGAGGACTAAATTGGTCCAAAGTTTCAAAATGGACTAATTCCAAAATTCACTAAAAGTTAAGGGACCAAAAACATATTTAACCCTTAAATAAATGAAAAAATATAAATGAAAAAAATAAGTAATTTTCTTTTGTCTCACTTGATAGTGAACTATTTGTTTAATATTTAACATTATTTTTTATCTCGTGAACTTTTTGTATATTCATTTTTTATTAATTTCGGTGAGTATATAAATTCACAAGTTTCTTTTTCTATATTAATAAAAAATTAATATACAAAAAGGTCATGAAATAAAAAATAATGTTAAATATTAAACAAATAGTTCACTTATTAGTTCACTATAAGTGAACAAGAGAAAGTTACTTCTTTTTTTCATTTATAATTTTTTCATTTATTTAATAATGGAAGAGAAGATATGAAAATATGATGACAGAAATGATGAGTTTTTGTCTAACTTCTTTTTAATAACAAAAGAAAATAAATAAAATTAAAAGAAAATACAAGATATGAAAAACTCAAAAGACAATAGAAAGAAAAAACAAAAAACAAAAAATATCTTAATTATTTTATTTCTTTATATATTTGATTTTATATTTTATTATTTATTATTGTACTTTATAAAATATGTAAATAAATACTTAACTTAATTTTTATTAATTTTTAATATAATATTATTTAATTTAAAAAGATGCATACAATTTTAAAAAATTTAAAAATTAAATAATTTTAAAAATTTTAAAATATAAAAATAATATAAAAAAATTAAAAAAATTTGGGGAGATGGTCGTGGACCCGCTGCCCCTTCTAACCTCCACCACTGCTTTTAACCATCTTTATATATATATTTGAAATCAAGTTTTTATTGTTACTTGTCATTTATTAAATTGTTTATTCTTTTTTATAGTACATAATTAATTTATTTTTAAAAGTTTATTAAATATAAATAAACACCCATTACAAAAATTAAATGATAAAATAATTAATTTAATTTTAAGAGTAGTTAAATTTATAATTAACGACTACTTAAAGAATAAAAATAATAATTAATTATTTAATTTTAAAAAGTTACTCAAATTATAACATTAAGAAACTGTTAAATTTAAATTAATTATCATTTAAAAATTAAAAATAATACAAAAATAATTTTAGTTCAAAAAAAAGTGATTTAAAAATAATTAAAAAAATAGATGAAGATTCTTATAATAAATTGTATAAATTATTGTATGAAGAGAATTTTTCTCTTTGGTGTGCATATTATTTTTCAATTTTATATTGTAAGTAACACATTTTTAAATTTAACCATTTTTTTCTAAATTTAATCATTTTTTAAATTATAAAAATCATCTACAAAATAAATAAAAATATTCATAATTATATTGTAATAATTATTTATATTTATTTTTATCATTATAATTTCATTATTTTTTTTATTATGAAAGAAAGTGAATACAATTAATAAAGATGATAAAACTATCATGTTTATAGGTATTGTTTTACTATTTTATGTATTGTGGTGATTTTTTTATTTGTGCTAAATATTTTATTTTATTACGGCCTGAAGAAATGGACACACAGGATTGTCGTGTTTGTACTTTTATTAGTAAAACACTATATCATATGCATAAAAGTAAAATTGAATTGTAAAGAGGAATATAAGAACGTGAACAGTAAGCCATAAAAAATAGGGATTATATATCAAATGTTAATAATAACTATTAATTTATTTGCAAAAATTAATGGATGGATCGGAAGAAACAAAATGATCAATCATATAAAACAATCTTGTTTATACCCAGTTATATATGGTGAACTAATTTTACTTTAGTCTCGAACTTCCAACACTACTTTTTAAGAAGAACTAATAGGTTTAAAAAAAAAAAAGTGGAGAGCTCGTTTTGTTCTTATAATTTCTTTTAAACGTAAAATTTCTAATAAAAATAATAATTTTGTTATACATTTGTAATTGATGATAATGTAAAACTATTTTACATTTTCAGTACACAACATTTTTTCTCTCTATACTTGATATGTTAAATTTATTTATTTTTTATCAACGTTATTTTTTTAGTTTAAAAATAAAATATTATTTTCCCATTTTTTAACAAAATTCAACCTGTTGCAATCTGGTGACCGAAGATTGACTTTCGCATCTCCGTTTTCTGGTAATGGTTTTAATACTTGCTTTCTTTTTTGTTATAACAAAAATAGCCGTTTAAAGGATCTTTTACTTTTTCCGAAATTTTAATTTTGGAGTGTACCAGGGTCATCCGAAATTAATTTTTTAAATCATTAATGAATTGACATTTTGAAACAGAAATCTAACATTCCAAAAATTATATTTCAAGTAATGACATTCTAGTCACTATAGAAATCACATTTCTAAATGAGAATTTAACCCAGTATTACAATTTTTAAAACAATTTATATTAATTAAGGAATTAAATTTCAGAAGTAAAATCTCCAACGTTAAGGAAGAGTAAAATCTCAAAAAAATCTAGCATTGTACCAAAAATAATAAAGGTTGTTTTTTAGATAACGGTTAAAAACATAGACCGGTGTCACTTTAAAAAAGGAACAGTGCAAAAAGCGAGAAAATTGCATTACAATGGCGCTGATTCTTTATTAAAGTTTAAAAGTATATGAGGAGGTGGAGATTCTATTAACGAGGTTGTCTTCTGGTCCTTCTCTTGTCTCTTGAGTTTGTATGCTAGAATGAGTGTTTAAGCACCATTTTACCAACCAAAAACTCCTCAATAATTAGAATTAACATACTTTGAGAATCAACCATGTTCATTTAGACCATGTTAGTAAGAGATATATTTTGGAGCAGGTATTGGAGTCAAAGAAAATCATACAAAGGGAGAAAAAGGAAAATTTCCAACACTATACTATAGGAGTAGCAAAGACAGACAGAAAGGTAAAAAAGAACACACGAAAAGACACTAAATGGAGAAAAAGAGCAAGCGTGACCCTGCAAAGCATCAGATTGACAATGACCTCTAACAGCTCAAAAGCTCGGACTGTGACCATCACACACTCATACTTCTAAGTTTGAACATACATGAACAAGACATGTGAGAGGACTCTACGAGATATGCATGCCCATCTTCATCTTCAGTCAAATATCATTCTGCGGAACACACCCTCTTGTCTCTGCTGCTTCACACTCCACAGCAAAGAATCTGATGATGTTCCCTGTCCAACCCTATAAAAAGTCTAATGTGCGTATTGCGCACCCACCTACCACATTTTCCACCATTATAAATATATTTTGCACCCAAATACACAGGAACACGAGTACAACTGCACTGGTACTAACCTCTTTATTTACAACACAGACCCAATATGACAAAACTTTTTGGAATATATATACATTTGATTTAATTATATTATCCTAGAATAACCAAAACTAACTAATTTAAGATTCATGACCAATATAACTCCTTTTGTCTCCTTTTCTATCTTCTTCCTGTTTTCCTTTCCCCATTTATTGTTTATCTAGGACCAGAGAGTTCCATGGCATAGGATTCCAAAGACTGTTCATCATCATCATCCACTGTCATGCCAAACATGCTGGAACGGTCATGAACATCATCATCATGTTTGGAAGCAGAGATAGGGAGGGATGAACTATTGCAACTATTGTTGCTGTGGCTGGGGTTCATGTCGTGATTACCGTAATTATGTGATGATGCCCACTTCTCAGCAAGCCCGTCACCTTCTAGCATTCGAACCACTTCAGACATTTTAGGGCGGTGGGCTGTCAAATATTGAGTACACAGTAAAGCAACTTGCAGCATCTCCCCCACCTCTATTCTATCATAATTGTTTCCTAGCTCTTTGTCCACCAACACTGCAACCTTCTTTTCATGTAGTATTTTCCTAACCTGTCACAACATACGGACAAATATTCATCTCTGGTCTCTGAAGTGTACATAATTCTTTCAGCCAAACTTCAGATACCTATTTCAACAACTACTCAACACTCAGTAGCTTTTTTTTTATTTTTCTGAGAGAAGGGGGGACCGGGAAGTTTGGTTTACAGGTAGCAACTAACTATATTCATTATATATTCCAATAATATCATACTAACTATTGAAGAAAAAAACGAATATCATTCATCATCAGCTGCAGATAGAAAAGTTCCTCTCGTAATTTAGTAACTACAGCACAGAAGTCATCCACTGCTCAACAACAATAACTGATATATTGGACCAGACCAGTCACAGCGACACATAACTAACAATGTTGTTTGAGTTATTAAGAGCAATTAGTTAAAACAGCCAGGTCTAATACAATGCACATACCACACAACAGAAGTGTAGACAATGGTTTTTTATCACAGTTGCTACTCATTTCAGTAAACAAATCTACAAATTTTAAGAACGGGGTTTCCTTTCCCTTTCCATACTAGGGCATTCAATACATTAAGAGAAATGCATAAATAAAATTAAGACATTTTGGTAGAAGCTGTAGCCCAGTGCAGATCATAGCAAATTATTAAAAAGACCATGTTCAGAAAAAACCATGCATGAGGAACTTCCAATGGAGAGTTAAATATTGAATAAGCTAAAAGATATTACTAACTACCAGATTATTATGTCAAATGTTTTAGAATGCTGATTGTTTTGTTTAGGTTGGAGAGAATAGACTTACCCACTCTAGCATAGCACCTTTTTGATTCACCGTTTTCCCAAACTCGAGTGCTGTCATTCCGGTTATGAGCTCTAACAAGAGAATGCCAAACCCAAATACATCTGTTTTCTCAGATGATTGGCCGGTGGAGAGGTACTCAGGTGCAATGTGCCCAACAGTGCCACGGACAGCAGTGGTGACATGGGAATCAGCGTGGTCAAGGAGCTTTGCAAGGCCAAAATCTCCAACAACAGCCTCACAATAGTCATCCAGAAGCACATTGGCGGCCTTCACGTCTCTGTGTATTATCTTTGGATCACATTGCTCGTGCAAATACAGAAGGCCTCTGGCAGCTCCAATTGCAATCCTCTTTCTAGTGTTCCAATCTAAAGCTGGTTTGCCTATCATATAACATACATGATATTAAACCACAAGGAGTCTGAAAGTACTAAGATTCAATAGCTAAATCGTCGCTGGTAACAAAGAAAAACTTGAAGGTAAAACAGTTAGTTTAAGAAAAACCTCCCACACTTTTCATTTATTGTGCTATTTAAAGGAAAACACCATTGGCTTTATAGCCACTCTTGCTAACAGCCACAAAGAAAAAGTAATATTGAATCTATCATTGTAACAAAAGTAGGGATCTGAAGCCTAGATAAACATTATTGAAAACCTGACAAGAAATCATCCAATCAGAGCTTTATTAGGATATCAATTACCCAACTACTGTTTGTAGGCGTACCCCTGATTATCGACTATTCAGAACCTTTCTAGCCTATCATCCAAAATTACAACAATTTGGGAATGTTTATCTGATAGAATGCACCAACATAGCGAACACCAATGACATATTGTAAGCATGAATGCATGACTACATGTTTTAACACTAAAAAGCAGGCGTAACATTGCAAATTACTTAACTAAAACAAAAGAAAAGGAAAGAAATAATGCCCAACGTCCCAAGCGATATTAAATTGCAATTTGAAATGAAAATTAAGGCCCTTCGATCACAAAAATAAGAAAGCCAAAATATGGACAGATCATAGATTAAAACAGGGTTCAAGCAAGATGACAAGTAGATGATATTGCACCTAATAAAATATATCATATTATATGGTCACAGAAAGAGCGCTGGCATGGAGAGAATATCCAACCTCTAAGCCTGGAGGCCACACTGCCATTAGACATATAAGGGTAAACCAAAAGTTTTTCATTAGGAGTAGCACAATAGCCAATTAAGCGAAGTAAATTGCGATGAACTGCCAAGCTGATCATCTCCAACTCTGTTTGGAACTGTGATTCGCCAGCACTGCCATTAACATCTTTCAACCTTTTCACCGCCACCATCGTGCCATCTCCAAACTTCCCCCTATAGACATTGCCAAAGCCTCCAGCACCAAGTATATTCTTGGAGCTGAAATTATCCGTTGCATGTTGAAGCTCTCTGAAAGTGAAATTCTTTAGATTTCCCAAGCTAAGAACTCCTTCTTCCTTGTAATCTGCAACAATACCAAAGCCATAAATATTAATACCTTGATAATACCAATCCAGTATCATATAATTTAAGAACCTTAGTTACAATACTACCCACCACTGATATACAGGATGGCTCCCAGCTGTCGTTTCTTTCTATACCAAAATAGCCCAACAAGCAGGAGGATGACAGAAGCACAACTAAGACTGATCCCAAGTGCTATTGCTAGTTTTTTGGATTTGTGTTTTCCTGTAAACAAAAATGAAATACATATTATAAAAACGTTGAGCAAAGAAAATATAAGAAACCGAGAAGGTGGGAGGGTAAAAGGACGTACCTTCTGATGACACTTGCGAGAAGGAAATTGGTATTAGGGTCGCTGACCCAGAGCAACCTTCAGTAGTGCTGCTCCCACAAACTAATGGGTTGCCCACAATACTAAATAAACAGAAGAAACAGTGAATCAGGACAGAAGCACAGTTGACACTGTGAAATAATTTAATACCGTGTCCACAAAACAAACAGATGAGCAATAAAGAGAGAAGCATACTTGAATGACCTGGCTGGGAACTTAGGTAATGGTCCACTGAGATTGTTATAAGACAGGTCCCTGAGTGCATAGATTTAGCATATCAGTTTCAGCAAAGAAATTGACAAACAGTAAGAAATGAACCAAGTGGCAGGTTGTTTCGATTTTCAAGACACTGACGTGTGAGAAGAGGGAACTACACTCACAAGAAAGCAAGCTGTGGGGTTTTTGCCAGTGACTCGGGAAAGGATCCGGACAAATTATTGTTGTTGAGCCTCCTGCTCCCATTATGGACAAAGAAACAGTAAATTAATAAATTGCACTACATAATTTACACAACAAGATTTGAATCCGAAAAAGAGGTAACAGAATCCAAAAACACAAAAAATAAAATAATAAACTTTACACCTCAACAAAAAAAAGAAGAAAGCAAGTCAACAACTAAAGAACAGATAGTGGGCATTAGCCAATCGTTGCTTAAATAATTTCCCGCACTTTCTTTACCAAAAGAGGACTAAAATCAAGGAAACAATAATTACTCACAGGTACTGGAGACTATTCAATTGACTAAGAGATGCAGGAATCACCCCTGAGAATCGGTTATTGGAAAGGTCTAATGTCTGAAGCTTGGGAAGCGCTCCAAGTTCCGGTGGTATATTGCCTGAGATATTGTTATTCTGCAGCAATCTGCATTCAACCACCAAACCGCTTTTAGAACACTCAAACCACATAAAACACAGCAAAAGAGACTAAAAACACGCTTAAAAGATAATCACGCCAGCTATCCAGCTAGCATTAGATGACCGTTACACGATTAGAGACACGAAAAACACGAAAAAAAAAGTTGTAGAGGTTGCAAAGAGGAGAAGGTGCTAACACTTGTCGAAGATTTGTTAGATTTCCGATTGCCGGAGAGAAAGTGCCGGAGAGAGATTGGCTAGGCGCTCCACTGCAGAAAGAAAAACGAAAGTGAGAAAGTAAATGCAGGAAAAGTGAAAAAAAAAAGCTGGCGAAAGAAAGCGTTTAGTTAAGCACTAACAAGCCTATGACAAGGTCATCGGAAGAGCAAGTGATCATGGCCCAACTGCAAGCGTCGACGGAGTATTCATCCCAGTTATTCAAGACGCCGTGAGGATCATTGAGAGCTGCTTTTATGTTCATCAAAGCCACCACTGCAATTCACCGGTATCGGTACAAAGAATCAATATGAATTAAGCGAAGCTTAAAAATGGTTAGTTATTATTACCTTCGGGATTGCGAGGCTGAGAAGCAGAGGAGAGAGAGAGGAAAAAGAGGAGAGAGAGGAAGTGCAGAGCCATGAGCGGGGGAGTGGAAGAGGAGGGAGAGAAGAGCATGGTATTTGAAAAGGAAGGTTGAGTTGAGATGAAAGAAAGGTTGGTGCTAGGAATGAGACTAGACGAAGGCAACAACACCAAACCAATCTTTTTTTATGTTTGGATTTCTCTCTCCTCTTCCTTCTTTTGGTATATCTCTTTCCCCTTTTGCTTTCTCTCTCTCTCTCTCTTCTCTTCCGTGAGATTGCTTTTTTACTCAGCAGAAGAACGTGAAGGAGGCCGCGAGAATCAAAACGTCCATCAGATGTTGCATTGCAGTGCAGTCCCAGCCTACACTGTGCGTTGCTTCCTTCTTCCGCTTTTTCTTTTTCTACTTTCATTTTACTATTTTATATATATGTCACTGCTCTTGTCTTGTCGATACTCACTCTCTGTGATATTTTTTATAATATAACCAACTTACTTACAATAATCTATAAAAATTTATTTGTTTACTGTGTAAGTATAAATTAAAATAAACCATATTTCATTTTTATGATTGCTTTGGGAAACTATTCAATGAAATTTTATGTCAAGTTCAATCATGAGGATTTGTTGTTGTAACCTATTTAATCACATTAAAATATTTTAAGTATTTTGCATGTTTAAGTCAATCTTTGAACAAGTATTAGATTTTGGTGTTAATTTCATGAACTACGTAATATATTTTTATTTTGAATTTGTCGCATATATATATATATATATATATATATATATATATATATATATATATATATATATATATATTGTGAAAAAACAATCACGCATATTAAATATAATTATTTTTATTTATATTAAGATTAAATATATTTTTTATTTGTTGACTATAAATCAAATTAGAATTAGTCCATTTTGTAAATTTTAAAATAATTTAGTTTTTAAATTTTATAAATATATTAATTTAGTCAATTTAACTATATTTTATAGAGTTGTCAAAATGAGTCGTCTGGTCCACCACAGGTTGGCCACTTAGTGGGTCAATCCAACCCGACTCACTTATAAGCGAGCCGAAAAATTTTGAACCTGAATCGGCCCACTACGGGTTGGTAGGTTAAACGATTTGTCTCACTAGCCCACTTAATTAAAATAAAATATAATTTTTTTCTTAAGTCGTAAATTATAATTTAGATTAAAATTTAAATAAACTTCAAGATAATCTAAGTACAATCCAAAATGATGTTAAACTCCAATACAAACAAAAAAAAATCACTATTTAAGATCAAAGCATTCTTGTCACTTATCCAACTATAATATTAGAGTTTTGAATGGATAAATTCACAACATTTTCATCTCTTGAAGCATTTTCTTTATCCCCATCTATTTGGAGTTGAAGCTAGGTTTCCACTTGTCAACCCACTAATGTGTTTAGTTAAAAAAGCAGTCCAACATATCATGTATGACCATACGAATTGGTAGGCCAACCCGCCTCACCACGGGTTCAACCCGGGTGAGCCGGATTTTTGGTGGACCGGGTCAAAAATTGACCCGTACTTACATTTGTAAACAAATTTCAACCAAACACAGCCCAAACTCGTGGTGGGTCGGATTGACCCACTGGTTCTAATCCACTTTGATGGCTCTATGTGTTTATGATAACATTTCAACTAACATTGAAGCGAAAATGTGCCAAACAGTGTAAATAACTTGAATATTATTTTGAAATGTTTATGAAACGTTAAATAAACTTAACAAAATTTGATAAAAAAGACTAAATCTATGAATTTCTAAATATAAAAACTAAATTGAGTTAAATTTTCAAAAAGTGACCGAGTCCAAATTGAGACACCACAAACATGTTTAACCGCTTATTATTATTGAGTTTGCTTAACTAAAACATTGTTTATAACACCTAAAAATATTAATCACCCATGGTTCCTAAAGTTTGGTTTTTTTCAATCTAGGCTTCCATATTATATTTAGGAAAATAACACTTTGACAAAAAATTTCTTATATTTAAGATTTTTAATTTCCAACAACAACAAACTCAACTTCTCTCCTCTGATGTATAATTTTTGTAAAAATGTAAAATTAATTTTTTTTTGGGAGGACATTAGTATAAAATGAATAGCCATTTTTTTCACTATAATTTATAAAGTTTTAATTTAAAAACCACATTGTTATTTGATTCATGGTGCATTATATAGAATAACATTTAAATCGGGCTATTGGATTCATGGTACACTAAACAAAAATGTGCTAAATTGAGACACAATTAAATATATAATGAAGAAAAAAAAATTAAATTAATGATGTAGCAGAAATGCGAGTCATCCAACAAATCCACCAATTATAATGAGAAAACGAATTAGAGTTTTCAACCCATTTTTATACAGTAAAATAGAACAATCCAGTCCTAATTTTGTGAGCCTAATACAAAACATGTATAAATAAACCGAATCGGTTTACATTGCCATTCACACTCTAAATCCATGACCCACATTTCTCTTATCATTTCTTAATCAATTTATAACTATTTTTTTATTTGACTTCTTTTAAATTTAATATTTTTTAAACTAAAATAACCGTTTACAATAAAATTAAAAAAAATATTTATATTTTTTTTTATAATTATAATAATAGTTTTATTGTTCTTTATTAATATAAACAAATATTGGCACACATGTTACACATACATTTTCACTAGTATAAAGCATGATTATATGTATACGTACATTTTGTAATTTTTTCTCTTAATTACGAAATAAAACAATATAAAGTTCTTGCATTTACTTTAAACCCTATATATATATATATAAAATGTTGAAGAGAGTTTCACATTTATATGACATGATAATAATCAAACACAGACTTAAAAAGTAAAATTCAAATTTATATAGTTATATTTATGGTTGTAACATCCATAATTATATATTATGGATGGTAACCATCAATAATATATAATTATATTAAGTACCAATATATGTGTGTGTGCGTTTTACAAATTATTCTCTTAATTACAAAGTAAATCAATATAAAGTTCTTACATTTACTTTAAACTCTTATCTCAATCTTTATATTATATTATTTCCAAAATAACTACAATCATATTTAAGTTATCTTGAATTATTTTTTCAACATATATATATATATATATATATATATATATATATATATATATATATATATATATATATATATATATTATGAATAAATCACACACGTTCCAAATAATAATGCACTTCATAATTTATATGTAAAACGAAGAAATACAACTCCTAATTAAACATTATCTCAAATATTCTTAAACTAATATGAATGAAAGTTAGATACTTTTAGCATTCATTAAAAAATCTTAGAAGTTTAAATTTTATTTTTGTTCCTATCTATCCAATAGTTAAAAATAGACAATAGCCTAAGAGGGATAGGAGGAGTCATGCCTCCCAAAATTTTGATTTTTGTTTTTAATTATAAGTATTTAAAACTATTGAAATTTTTTTATTTATGTATAGCATTTTGAATTTTAAAAAATTACGTGTAGAGTATACCAGAATCGATAAGAATTAAATTATTATTTTTTAATAAAGCTTAATATTTAATGTTACTTAATAATAAAATATATAATCAAATATAATAAGGAATAAAAAAATTATCAAAATATTTTTTATATTTTCTTTCATTTTCATTTTCATTTTCTCTAAGTTATAAAAAAATCATTTTTTTCTACTCTCATATCTCATTTGTTCTCTTTTATTCTTGAAAAAAAAAATATTTTTTCTCACTTGATACTGAAATATTAGTTTAATAATTAACATTTTTTTTCTCATGAGTTTTTTTGTATTAAATTTGTATGAATACAGAAGTAAAAGTAATGTACTATGTGTTTTTTTCATAACCGATTTTTAATTGTGGCCTGATTATTATCATAAATTTATCTTTTAGTATTTACGTCTCAATTTTCAATTTTTTGTATTATTATGGTGAGATGAAAAGAGGACAAATTCAACTTCTTCACATATTTTCTCAACCATGATACTAATGATCAAATTGTTCAATCATATAAGCTTTTTCGTAAGGTTCATAGGATTACAAGTGCGTCATTTTTGTTATCAAAACAATATTGCATAATAAGATGAAAGATGAATTTATTTCTGACAATATAGTTATTTACATTAAAAAATAAATAACTAAAAATTTTAGTTTTGATTTAATTATCGGTGAGTTCAACAATATAAAGGAATGAATGACAATCATGTAAAAATTTATGATTTATTTTATAATTATGATTGTACTAAATTGTATACTCATTATCTTTATCTTGATGGAAACAATGAAATATATAATTTACATATATCATTTTAGTTCCTTAAAAAATATTGGTCAAAATTGGTCACTAAATACCTTAAATGTAATGATAAGGAGAGAATCTTATATTTTTGTTTTTGTTTCCATCTTTATTTTAATAAACAATAAAAGCACAATTTTGACTCTTTATGAAAAATAATAATTTTTTTTATTATATATTATTTATTTATTATTATTTTATACTGTAGAAGAATAAATTATTAACATGATATCATAACTTTATAGAATTATAGTTCATAAACGTTTTTACTATCATTTTCCTCAAGGGATTAGGTACATAGTAATTCAAATAGGACATTTGAATGTTCCAACAACGGCATATTACATTTACCGTAATGAAAATCCTATTACGGTTTTCATTCCTTAGTTTGTTTTACTTATAAATAAATCTCAATTATATGTAAGTCTTAGTAAACAGTATACAAGCGATAAACAATATTAACTCATAAGTAGGTGTGTTAAAGTGAGTTTAGCCTGTTAACCAGTTAAGAAAAAGGAACCGGTTGGACGGGTTAAAATTTTTAATTCACCAATTCATTTTGGTTTGACCCACTGTCTTGTTTTTTTTTTAAATAAATTAAAAATAATTAAAAAATTAAAATTTTTATATTAATTTTTTTTACAAATATAAATATGTAATATTATATAATTTAAATAATTGATATATAATTAATTTCTAATTATTAGTTATAATAAAATAATTTAATATATAAATATAATAATTATTTTAATTTATTCAATTAAAATTATTAATAGATCAATTTAAAACTTAAAAAATATTTATATGATTAAACATACTCTCCCAAAAATCAAGTGTTTTTACCTTGTGATAACAAATCACATGTCAATCTTGCCAGAACCGTTAAAATTATTGGATTTCTTGAACTGAATCTTATATAATCATTTTTTTCCTCTGTCAATCTTATTCATTCTTATCTTAAGGTTCACAAAAAGAACGAGTTGTGTTGTGTTTGTGCTACTCTTTTTCACTCTTCAAACCATTTTTTGCTCTGTAACAATCTGCATAAACTGACTATACCTGAGAAGGTGAAGAATTTATATCGGTTGAAAATTTCAAATACTTTTTCTTTTTTAATCAAACTACACAGATAAAAATATAAATACAGATTGTAAGATGACTCTTTATATACACTTTAACAAACTAAAGTATCATAACTTTTAAAATAGCAAGGTAGCATTGTCATCGCATGAAACATGGTTCATATGATTACCTAAAACACATTTTCTTTTCATACGTTAATTAGTATTCCTTATATTAAAATAATTTCTTGATCTCCGGTTTTGATCAAAAATCTCAATTAGGTCTTAAGATTTTTTTTAGTTTTAATTAGATCTATATTTTTGAAAATGTGTAACAATTAGGTTCATTCTGTTAGTATGGTGGTAACGGTGTTAAAGTGTGTCACGTGTCAGCTCCTTGTTTTTTTGATTTTTTTTTATTTTATTTTTTAAAATTATTCATACTACGTGTCACGTCAATATTGTGTCACGTGTCAAGTCAAGGTGACACGTGTCAAGTCATTGTCGGAATCTCAATTTGGTTCATATATTTTTTATTTTGATTATATTTCAGTCAATTTTTTTAATTTTCAATTTCATCCTCCCCAAATTGAGACCAAATTTAACTTTATATAAATTTTATAATGATATTTTTATTAAAATTTTTAATAATATTTAGTTTAATAATATTTAGTTTATTTAAATTTTTATTTTACATTCAACTTTACTTATATTTTGTTTTAAAGTTTTAAAATATTGGGTTAAATATGTTTTTGGTTCCTTAACTTTCAGTGAATTTTGAAATTAGTCCATTTCGAAACTTTTGACCAATTTAGTCATTTATCTTTTGAAAAACGTGAATTTAGTCATTTTAATCAAATTTTGTTAAGTTTAATTGACATTTCAAACGCGTTTCATAATAATATTTGACTTATCCTTAAAGCAAAAATGTGTCAAAAAGTATAAACAACTCAAATACAATTCTGAAATGCTTACGAAACATCAAATAAACTTAACAAAATTTGATTAATAGGACTAAATCCACGTATTTCGAAAGATGAAGGACTAAATTGGTCTAAAGTTTCAAAATGGACTAATTCCAAAATTTACTGAAAGTTAAGGGATCAAAAACATATTTAACCCTAAAATATTTATTTTAACTTCTTACAAAATTGTTTTAAATAATTTATATACAAATGTTAGAGTTGGTTTAAAAATAACAATTTATAAATTTAAATATAAAATTTTAAAACAATTTTGTGAAAAGTTAAAATAAACATATTTAAAATTTTAAAATAAATGAACTGAAATGTAATCAAAATAACAAATATATGAACTAAATTGAGATTCACACAATAACTTGACACGTGTCAAAAGAAAGAATGAGGAACTAACACGTGACCTATCATTAACATCATTACTACCCCGTATTAACGAAACTTAATTATTACACACTTAAAAAAATATAGACCTAATTGAAAATAAAAAAATCTTATAATCTAATTGAGATTTTTGAATAAAAACATGGACCAATAAAATATTTTAACTTGCTCCTTCTTATAATATGTGTTATTTTACAAAATACAAATACTTATACGCACGTAATTCAAATATGACAAAAAATATAAATATATTATGTGCGTTAATAAAAATTATTTTAATATGGTGTTAGTAGTACTATGTCTAAGATACAAAAATCAATTACATCTTCACCTTGTAATAATTTTTATTCATTTATTATATATATATATATATATATATATATATATATATATATATATATATATATATATATATATGTGTGT
>Ga0209589_1009091_pt1 | contig 15175 bp, 8 predicted proteins | sample CowpeawhiteBW_FD_187525 | JGI IMG/M metagenome (GOLD analysis project Ga0209589, IMG submission 187525) | Root nodule microbial communities of legume samples collected from California USA - Cow pea white BW (SPAdes) (version 2) | ecosystem: Host-associated > Plants > Roots > Nodule | place: USA... | reverse complement strand
AAAAAAAAAAAAAAAAAAAAAATCATATTGACTTCTACAATTTAACACCTATTTTATATTTTCTAATATAGTTTAGTATGAAATATTAATTAATGTATCATTATATTTTCTTTTTAAATAATTAATGTCCAATATTATGCAAACATGAAACGAACATCATTGGCTGTTCCCACTGCCCCATTAGGGCACTTGAACAAAACCAGAAATTTTGTTTAGAAGCATTCACACCTTAACTTCTGAAAGTCCCTTGAATTCGAACTATAGTCATTATTATTACATCATTTGACTGTTTTCTAGTTCTTCAGCTCTTATCCTGACACCAGTAGGGTTAATTTATATGTGTTTGTGTTTGTAAGAAACAAAAACACCAGTAGTTACTCCGTGCTGTCCTCTTGAATAGATTCATCTTTGTCTCCTGTTTTTGTTTCCTCCAAACGTGGTTTATTGTGCTCCATTTGTTCTCTTTGTTGCTGATGCACGCAGTTCTATATTTCCTCAAGTATATAAGGTACAAATGAAATGCTGTTCTACATAAACTGAACTACGTACAGTATTTTGTTACTGGGCAAAATAACTAGATATATTAACTATCTGATTACAGAGTTTAGTGTTGTAAGGGAAAACTAGTAGTTAATTGCTTGGTTTGTAACCAGGCATGCAGATAAGATGTATGAAACTATGTGTGGGCCAAGGATGGTCACCTATCACATGAATAAAAGCAAGGACTTCTTTTCACTGACATGGGCACGAGCTATCTCTATCTATACATAAATAATTGGTGGGAACATTTATGAAGGCTTGTGGTCCAGGTGCTTCTCTTCTCTATAATTTTGCGCTTTAGAGGTTTATGCCAGGAAAGAAGGCACTGTCAACTCTTGCTTTTCAATGGCCCATCTCTCCAGTCCCTTGAAAGCTTTGTTCGTATGCTAAGGCCCCTTCTCTAACAAGTCATTATTAGCAAGGTTAATTGAACCAAAGCTCTGAGGCACGGTACCACTATTAATTTGTTTACTTCTGCCACTGTTGTCGGCAAAAGCAGGTTCTTAGATTGTGTGAGAGGGACTAGTCCTACACCATTTTCTTCATGGATTTTAGTGCAATACAAGCAACAGTTTGATACTTTATTGCAACAACGCTCTTCTATTCTCATTGAAATGCAAGTTTCTGGCGTTATCTCACTTGTTTTTAACTCGAGTTTATCTACAGAAAGAACATAATTGTGTAGTGAGGAATTGCCATAAGATAACATATTGCTCTTGAGTAAAAAGATATGGACATGTGGATGTGGTCTTTGTTGAATAGAGAGAGGCATAGTTTTTATTAAACAATTACCACCGTGGTTGTAGAATCCATCCACCAATTATGTTTTGTGCCTTTCTCTTTCTAACAACATCATATCTCCTAAAGAGAAGGATCCAAATCCATATAATACTAATCTATACAAATAATTTGTCACTTGAAAAAAAATTAACAAATCTAGTAATCAAATTGGTGGCTAAGAAGAAGAAGAAGAAGATGTTGATTCTATTATTAATGGTTCACATGATCTGGAGAAACTTGAACAGTGAACTGCTGCTTTTGGATTCACAACCATGCCTTTATGGAGAAAATTTGGTTTTTCGAAGTCATCATTTTCAAGCCTGATCTCCTTGAGCATTGCTGTTACGTCTTTCATAGTAGGCCTTTCTTCTGGTGATGGATTCACACAGAGGAGAGCCACTCCTAGAACTTGAAGCATCTCAGAGGTTTTTGTTCCACTCTGCAATACTAGTTGCTGATCAAGGATGGATGTAAATTCCCTTCTTTTCTCTCGTATTTCGTTGCTAACCCATGTGACAATGTGGGCACCCTCTGGAATACTGTTATCAGTTGGTTCCATCCCCGTTAAGACCTCAAGAAGTACAACACCGAAACTGTACACATCACTCTTTTCTGTGATCCTTAAACTGTATCCATATTCTGCAGTTTGAGAGATAATGCTGAGGTGATTAGTCAGCAGTCACAATCCATTGGGATAATGACCCAAAATGGACAAAAATACGAAACAAGAATAAAAGAAGATTAAAGTAGGATATAGCTCTTAATTCTAATACGGTTTCAGGAAACTATTATGGAAAGAACAGCCTAATTTTAAAATAAAAAATAAATGTCTTAAAGTGTGCACGCGCAGGTTTTTTTTTAATGTACCAAAAGAGAGAGTAAAGGAATGTCTTAAAGAATAGAAAGGCAGTGATTTTTTTAATGACTTTTTGACAAAACAATGATGTAAGACTGAGTTTTCTTAAACGGAACTGCTGTTTTAGAATGACAAACTTTTATACTCACCAGGAGCAATGTATCCATAAGAACCTGCAACTGTATGAGAGGCCCCTGAACACTCTGAGGAACTCACGAGCTTTGCAAGGCCAAAATCTGCAAGAAAGGCTTCAAATTGTGGACCTACTAAGATGTTGTTAGCCTTAATATCCCTGTGTACGATTGGAGGGATACAATCATGATGAAGATATTCTAAACCATGAGCTGCTCCCAGTATGATCTTATACCTTGCATCCCAATCCAAGAACAATCTCTTTTCATGAAGCAGTCCGAACAAACTTCCATTACATATGTAATCAAACAAGAGCAATCTAGTTCTTCCATTGTCACAGCAACCTAAAAGTCTCACTATATTCTTGTGTCTTATTGATCCAAGGGTCTGAACTTCTGCAGTAAACAGATCTCTCTCTGGTGGCTCTTCCTTCTTTATTGGCCATAGCTTCTTCACTGCAATAATCTGTTTCATAGGAGTCTCTACGCGATAAACAATTCCTGAGCAACCCTTTCCGACAATGTTTGATTCTGACAACTTTGTTAAAATGTCATCAATGGAGAAGTTGACTTTCTGGAATGGAGTGAAAGCCCATTCCATTTCATCACTATCAAAATTCCTGCCAAAGTTTCCCCCATGAATACGGAGAGCTAAAATTACTCCACAAGTGACAAAAACAGAAGTTAAAACAACCCCAAGGAAAGTGTAGACAAGAACATTTCTTATTGACTTGTTGAAGCCCTGGCCATTTTCACTTGTATAACATTTGCTGATGCAAAGGTCAGGGTTACCAGCAAATGCAGCGGAGGGTAGATCCCGGAAGAACTTCGTATCAGGAAGAGTACCAGAAAAGCTATTATAGGAGACATTTAAAGACACGAGATTGTCAAGACTAACCAATACAGTGAGTGTACCTGTGAGCTTGTTGTGAGAGAGGTCCAAGATGGATAGTTTTGAGAGATTTGAGAAGGTCCCTGGAATGGGGCCACTAAGTGAATTCCAACTCAAGTTCAAGAGGATATCTAATCCTTGCAAATGACCAATCTCATCTGGAATAGAACCAGTGATCCTATTGTTACTTATATCCAGCAACTGCAAATCCTTACACTGCCCCAGTGTCCCTGGGATCACACCAGAGATAAGGTTTCCACTTAAAATAAACTTATTTAGAGATTTCAGTTTGCCCAAATCCTCCGGAATGCTTCCCGTTATTCTGTTTGCAGAAAGATCTAACACATTGAGACCAACTAGGAATTTCAACGAGGAAGGAATGCTTCCTTCCAGCACATTGCAGTGCAAGTCAAGCAATTCTAGATGAGCACAGTTACCTATCTCAGAGGGAATATCTCCACTGAGTAGATTATTTGACAATTCAAGAAAGCTCAAACTTCTTAAATGACCTATTTCTGGTGGAATTTGACCAGTAAAGTTATTTGATCCCAGCCGTAACCTGATCAAACTAGTGCAACTGCCAATATCAGCTGGAATTTGACCTGAAAGTCTGTTTGATATCAGCAACAACTGAGTCAAATTCCCCAGATGAAAGAGTGCACTTGGAATAGAGCCAGTGAGGAAATTGTGCGAAAGATCAAGTGCTTCAAGTTTATCACAGTTGGAAAGTTCTGTTGGTATACTTCCATTCAGTTGATTCTGCCAAGCATAAAAGAGGGTGAGTTCCTTCAGTTGTCCCATAACAGGTGGAATCTGCCCGGAGAATTTGTTGTTGTCCAATTCAAGTTGCTTTAGCCTGGAAAAGTTGCCAACATAGGAAGGTATTTCGCCATAAATACTATTATCAGACAAAAGAAACTCCTCCAGAAAGAGTAGATTACTGAGAGTCCCAGGTATCTGACCCTCCAGAGAATTCAAAGAGAAATCTATAACCTTGAGATTTGTGCAGTTACCAAGACTTTCCGGAATGGTCCCAGTTAAATTGTTCTGCCACAGCAACACCCTCCTCAGGTTTTGCATGGAGCCCAATTCATAAGGAATGTTTCCAGAAAGCTGGTTTTCATACAGAAACAAATCCTCCAAGGCTGAGCAGTTCTGAATCTCTGCTGGGATATGACCTGAGAGATGCGCCGTGTAGACTGAAAGTGTCTTGAGATTTTTAAGCTCCCCTATACTCGGTGGAATCTCCCCAGAAACCCCAGTAACTGCAAGTCCCAGAAAAACAAGGGCCTTGCAGTCTGATATCTGCATTGGAATTTCTCCATGAATACCTGGATTTCCTCCTGCTCTAAGAGTTTCCAGATTACTCAACTGCCCTATTTCTCCAGGTATCATTCCAGATAGCTGGTTGTCGTAAAGTGCCAGATGCTGAAGCTTTGAACAGTTTCCAATTGTAGTTGGAATTCCACCCTTCAAGGAATTGGAATTCAACAATAACAACTGCAGCTTAGCTAGCATTCCTATTTCTTCTGGAATGCTTCCTGACAAAGCATTGAAGCTAAGATCCAAAGTGACCAAGGAGGACAAGTTTCCCACTGAACCTGGAATCTCACCCGTGAGATTCCCACTTGAGATCACAAGAGTGGTGAGGTGGCCAAAAGAAAGGACCTGCGTTGGGAAGCTGCTACGCATATCTATGGATGTTATTATGATCTCTGACACAAACCCTTCTTTGGAACATGTTATGTAATCCCATGTGCAAGGATCTTGATCTGTTGGATCCCATGAAGAGAAGGCAGAGACAGAGTTGGAGGAGTTAAATGTTGAAAGCCATGACAGTAGAGAGAGGCCTTCCTGGTTCAGAGCAGAGATGGAAGGACACAAGGAGATATTAAGAAACAAGATAAAAAGAGTTAATGCATTTCTTGACATGATGAGGTGGTGTTCTGCCACTGTTGTATCTCATCCAAACATAGCAGCACTAGTCTCTAAGTTACTATGCCCTCTTTTGCACCATGGTTGGACATTGAAAGTCTCTTATCTCCATTTAAGTTTACTGATGAAGATGTAGACCGTTCCTTACTCTTTAAACACTGCTTCACTTTTATATTTGTGGTGAATTTACAGCAAAGCCCGAACAAAGAAACAGACAAATTAGAAGCATCATTAAGCAGACAGAAAGGTAGGGAAGACGAGGTACTACACGATTTTCTACTTCACTTGTCTCTGTATTATTTAACCCTTCCTAGCTGTAATCCTTATCGCTACATATTTACTGATAGCTTCTGTAGTGGGAGTGTTTTCATAAATTTAAAAGTCATTTCTTTTAACTTGAGATAATTCTAATTTCTATTTTAAGCTCTTGAAGATTGAACACTTCGAAAGAAAACTCCTTAAAACTTTTAAATTTTATACGTCATTATTGGACGTGTTAAGAGTGTGTTAAGCAACTCTAATGATGGTTTATTTTTTACTATTCAAGCGTACACTAAGCAGTCTAAAAATTTATTTACCAGATTTCTATGAAATCTAAACATTTCTCTTGCAAGATTCTAGAGAGAGTAAGGGAGCAATATAGAAGATCTAATGCAGTAGAATATCCATTGGGAAAATGACTTGATTGCCTTTTATAGTGTCTAATGGGTCCTGTGCATCCGCTACTTGCAGAGAGATACAAATTTGGAAAATAGAATTATAGAAAAAGGGCAAGTATTGCTATAATTTGACACAACATTCTTATGGTGGATATACTTTGAAACCTAAATGTAACTGGCTATTCTGCAAGGTGGAGGTCCAAAATCTAATCTATTTTCCCTGTATGTAGTCAACATGCACAAAACAAAATGAAATCCATAAACTTGTATACCAAATTTGAATGGAAGTATAAGGAATATTACTGTTTATTCTGATTGTCTGATACTTTTATCAACTCATCATTACAGAATTTCTAGTTTCACAACTTTTTACAGAAAATAAATTTCATTAATCCAACTGCTGACTTAAGAATTTTTATTCAAATTGTAAAGTTTCATATAATTTTATAGTCATTTGGTATATCATTAATTAACTTCATTTTTATGCATGGTTTATTTTTTAAATATCATTGAAGGAAATTTTCACTTAACTCCTCTAAAAGTACATGTTTAAAAATTAAAGAAATTTATTAAAAAAAGTAATCACAGTTTCTCTTATAATTAAATATGATCTATAAGATTACATAATATACATACAAACTTTGACATAGCAGTAGTTATCAGAACATCCGTTTTTGGATTTGTCAAATTTATATGAACAGATAAATTAACTTTAATATGTGTAAGTCTTACTCTTCCAACATGTATATCGTTTTTTTTTAAGTCTCATATCGACTAGAGATAAAATAATTTTATAGTATATAAATAGGGTACAAACCTTACCATACAAATTGATTTTATGGGGTTGAATTAGGCTTAAACTCTACTTCTTAACATGGTATTAGAGCAATTTGTTAAGAAAAGTCTATCCTAGCAAGATTTCTTGGACATTACTTTTCAGATAAAGCAATTCCTCATAAATTAGTTTTGTAGTGTTGAGTTAATCTTAAACTTCACTTTTTAACATCTTTCATATATATATATATATATATATATATATATATATATATATAAAGGTAACTAGCAGACAGTCATCAGAAATTGCTGATACACATTTGAATGACATGACAGCAGTTCTATTTTCGATTCTTCTCCTCTTCTTTTAGGTGCAAGTGACAAGAGTTGCTGTGAATTTACCAAGTCACCACAATGATGGTTCATCTAATTTGACATAAGAATCCAAGTATTAAGATGGAGTAGCTCCACCTAATAGAAAATGAGAAACACAAAAGTAATTAAGAAGTGGTAGAAGAAGTCACATAACTACAACCTTTTCTGTTATACCTGCATGGAGAGATCTCAAATCATGTTCTATTTGATAAAGTTATTCCTTATCATGAAAGTCAGCATACGACTTTCCCAAAGAAAATATAGATACATTGTATGAATGCCTTTTTTCTAACACAAATATTCTTCTAAATCCAACTAACAGTGATGCTCTTCTTCACATACAATTGTTCCTTTAACAATAGCCTATGCTAGTAATCAGATCAATTCGTCATGAAAGTGAAAATTGTGCAGCTCATTTAATTATTTGTATTATATTGATTGGTCTAAGAGAAGGGTTGAGTTGAGATAATGAATATAAATAATACTAAATTATTGTAGGTGAGGTTGTCTTAACTGTGTGTGATATGTTGGGAAATAATTGTTGAGAAACATCAAAGAGAACTTGAATGTGAAGAAAGCAGACAGAGAGAAAAAATTGAAGGACAGAAAATGATATTTGAGTAACAGAGGACTTAAGGAGATGTGGAGTGATTTGGGGATGAAAACAAGTTGGTATCTGTTTAGGGATCATGTGGGCCTTAGGGTTAGGATAAGCTGGGATTTGGAAGGTGGGGACAAATGATTCCCTAACCACAACAACTAGAGATTAGTGACTAATTTCTTCGATAATTATTTTTTGTTTGCAATTACTGCTTCTACCTCTTCCTTTAATCTTTGACTTCTTTCATACCTTTCTTGGAATGTAATTGGAAATCATATGATTCTTACCTCTCTGAATTTGCTGAATCAAAGTTAAACTTAACAAACAGACTTATAAAAAAGAAAAGGACAAAATTCTTCAAGCAAAAAATAAGAAGTGGGCAGAAGATATTATAATCTAAACACTGTACATGGTTGAATACAGTTACAGTTAACTCGCTCTGGGTGGAAATAAGCTATTATGATAAATAAAATTTTGCTTAATAAATATGATTTAAATTTATCATGAACTTTTTTTAAGAAAAAATATCTGAGTTAATGAGATGTAAGCATGGACAACACAATTCAATCCATAATAATTTAAATTTATATTATTTAAGTCTATTAAAATGAATTTATTTTAAATCTAAATTTATATATTTGGATTTTATGTAGAATCCACCTAATTGATTTGGATCAGATTTAGACATGATATTTTTTAAATTTTGAAAATTCAAAATCAAAGTGCATCTAACTTAAATCAAGGTGGTAGAGGACAACGTCAAACCAAGTCAATCTAGATTTAAGGTCGAGCAGAATTGACTCAGATTGAAGGTTGAGGTGACTTGGCTTAAGACGAAAATCAAGCCAAGTCAACTTCAGTAGAGTTGACTGTGTCAGACCAAAGGACAAGTTGAGTCAGTCCAAGTCGAAGATCAACATATGTTTGCTCAGACCAAAGACCAAGGTGAGTCAATCAGGACCAAAGGTCAAGTCGAGTTTGCCCAGATTAAAGACCTAGGCAAGTCGGGTTAGGCCAAAGGTCAATGTGAGTCAACATAATCTGAAAATTAAGGCAAGTCAACTAGAGCCGAAAGGTAAAGTTGAGATAACCTTGATCGAAGAATTGAACTGAGTCAGTCAAAGCCAAAGAATAGAGTCGAGTCAACCCTAGTTAAAGAATCAAGCCAAGTAGGATAGGATTGAAGATCGAGCTGAGGTGAGGTGACCGAGACTTAAGTCAAACCGAGTGAACCAAATCCATGTCGACATTCAAATTGAGTCAAGTTAGCCTGACTCTGTCTAAGAAACCTAATAGTCAAATATATTATATCGATTTCATTATATTTAATCTAATTAACAGAGTAAATTTAATCTAAATGTAATTCAATTTAAATTGGATTAAAAAAATTCAAATCTAATTGATCTAATTAAAAGGAATCTGAATTATAAATTTAATCTGTTTTACTGAATTTAAATTAGATTTTGAAAAAATCATCCGTGGCAAAGAAACAAGGTTTTATAGAAAATCATGTAAGATTTTAGAACAAGTAATAATTAGGCTTTTAGTTATAATATTATGTTTTTATAGGAGCAATCTTTTCAATTATACCTTAATCGTGTTTTCTTTTTTTAACATTCATACGGTTCGAATTTAAGATATTTATAAGGAATTGAGTGTATTATTACTAGGATCACTTGCTTACAGAAAAATAATATATTAATGAAGTAATTACAAAAAGTGTTGAAATTTCCATCTTCTGCACGTAATTGATTATTGACTGTGATAAGAAAATTTAAATTTACAGAGAATTTGAAATTAATAAAAATATTTCTTATACTTTTATCCAGCTCATTTATTCAGTAAAGTTTTCTTTAACAACGATTAATATTTGCTCAATCAAATCAAGTTTGAAATTAAATTTTAAAAAAATGAAATTAAACGATTTTTTTTAAAGTAGACACGATATCTTCTTGATAGTTAATTAATATATATTCTTAACGAGTATAAAGAGTATAAAAAATCTTCTATATAAATGATTTTGAAGTTGACCGTCTATCAAGTTTAATTGACAATAGAAGTAAATCAATTACATATTATCTTTTAAGATCATCAATAAAACGATTTTTTTATTATAAAATATGACAATCTCCTATGTTTAAGTTTTGTGTTAACATATAACACTATAAGAATAAATATAAGCGAAGAAAAATGAAAGATGGAGTAAGAAGAGAGATGAGAACATGTCACTTTGAATTAGATTTGAGACATAGATTTAATTAAATTTAGTGGTGGTAGTGGTGGTGGTGGTGATAATGATGAATGGTTATGAAATAAAGGATGAGATTATATTGAACCAATTTAACTAAAACATGAACTAAATTTAACAAATTTAACTAGGATTTATTTGAATAAAACACAATCGGTCATAATGTGAACAGTGATACACGTCAAGTGAACAGTGTCAACATGTACACTATGTCGTTTTCAATTTAAACAGCATCAACAAAAATGATCAAATTGAATATAATTTAACAAATCAGGGACTAAATTGAACGCAAGAAAAAAGGACCAAATTAAACAAACTGAACCAAATCAGGGACCACAATAATATTTAAACCTTTTTTTTAATGTCACATAAGTCAATCCAATTACAAACTTTCACAGACTTCACTCTCTAACGCACTCCAAAACCACCTCCAAATTCTTTAAAAGAAACAACACCAACTTCACCCTCTAATCATTTTCCTCTCCCTCAAATCATTCGTCCTAAAAGAACACTGCCTAAGAAAAAAAGTGATTACCTCTCAACAAATAAACTCTCACCAAATTAAAAGAAAATCTATTCATTAAAAAAAAATTGTTACAATGGGAACATAACTCTCTTTAAGAGATGCTGAACAAAACCAAAGGATCTAGAACAATATTAATTGTGACACCATTTTTTTTATTTTAAAATAATATCTAAAAGTTTGTCTTTAATTCTACCACTAATTAAACTTCCTTTTTTTCTAGGTTACAAAATTTAAGAACTCAATGGCACCTAAACTTGAAAAGAATATAGAATATCTCTCTTAGTACCACATCCAAGTATGGCATATCCTATGCTTGTATCATGACTTTCCTTACTCTAAGTCACACTTCTCATGATTTGCTTGGTCCACCCCATTCTCTCCTTCACTCATCAACTCTTAATTGATTGATTATGTTTTAATTGAGGTCCAATTTAAAGTCCTAAACTAAAAAATTACAATCAAAGAATAACCTTACACAAAATTACAGACAAAGAACTTATATACTACCACTAATAATAATCTCTTGAATTAGAACATCGTTATACATATACTAATCATATAAAAACCTCATGGAAAATGAGAAGTATATATTTTAAATAAAATTTCAATTTAATATTTTTTATTTAGTTTTGATTAATATATTGAATTAGATGTGTATACTATTTTTGTACTTTTATTCTTTATATATATATATATATATATATATATCTATATATATATATATATATATATATATATATATATATATATATATATATATATATATATATGGAATTGAAAACGATTATAAATTTTTTAACATTAATTTATTAGATCAAATCTTAAGAATCACTTTAAAAAAATGTGTTAATTTCTATAAAAAAATATATTATATCAATATTATACAACAAATTTAAGGAAGATATGATCGTTGAAAAAGATGTTAAAGGTTAATTTTATTCTATTTTTTAATTATATGGATGTAGAAAATGTTGATATGTATGTATAGTAATAATTAATGAGTGCGTGTGGAAGGGGCAGATTTGTTAAATGAGGAAGAAACAGAATAATGCAATAGTTAAAATATCCCATCATGCATGTGTGTGCTTGCTGTTCTGCTGAAGGGTCATGCATACACAAACTTTTTGTCCCTAGCATTTGAACTAATTAATTGAGTGTAGGTTTTAGTTTCCGAAAAACGAAGGTAGAGAATAAGCAAAGGTTCATTAAATGAAGAGGATGGAAAATGGGAAAGCAAACATTCTTGTGATGTGAGATCATAATTCATGATTGAGGGACCCTTGCTTGTCGTTGCATTATCTGCCACAACAATAATTTCTGTGCCCTTTCACATGTATAATCTTCCAATCACAAATGTTAACCTAAATCTAACCATTTACTCCTTTATGTCTTTCTATGTCTATCTATCTATCACACTCAACTTCTCAATTAATCATCTCAATCGCCTCAAATCACACCTTCCTTCTATAATATAACTCACAAAATGTCAATTAACTTTTGTCACTAACTCTCATTTAAGTTTAGTTCACAATTATCTCTTAATGTTTTATGTAAATGAAAAGGTTGTAAAAGATGTGGAACTTCACAAAAAGCGTGCCTCCAATAGCATTCATTCCTTTCTTAAATGAAAAACTATGGACACTAGTTAGATGCAAAGACCACTTGGCAAGTAACTTAGAATAATGAAATAAGCGCCGAGTTGTTTCAATTCACAAATTCGTTTTGTTTTGCTAGCCATGGCATCACTACCCCAAACGTGTGCCACATTAGGAACTTGCATAAGCTCAAAAATTAAGATCAGTGACGCACGACCATGCATTGCCCAAATAAACAACAACAACAAGAACAAGAGTACTCGTTTGAAGGGTGCGTTGTTTCCATTGACGTTGGTGGGAGAAAAGAGGCCCAAAATAGGGTTACGAAACTGGAAAGTGGGGGCAGGGGAAAGTGGTGAATTGGTGCCACGTTCGGTTATAGAGAGCGTTGTGAAAGATTTCCACCGTGCCTTGAATGATAAAAACATTGAGGAATTGCAACAGTTGATTTCAGATGATTGTGAATACCAGGACTACCTCTTCTACAGTCCCTACAAAGGCCAGGTTAGTTTCAATATTTTCTCTTCTTTTTCTCTTTACGTTCTTTCAATAATGTGCATTTCATGGTTTCGATTAACTCTAACAAATTACTCCCTGCGTTGCTTTTTGATTTAGGAGAATGTGATAAAGTTCTTGCAGAGCGTGATGGAAGCGATGGGTCCAAATGTAAAAATTGCTGTGCGAGATATCAATGTGGAAGATGTCAACGTGAAAGATGTGAGAGAGGCCAAACTCATGGCTACAGTGTTTTGGCACTTGGGTATCTCACTTCTTTTCCTTCTTTTTGTTTTCGTCTTTTTCTTCTTCCACTCCTACAATTTTTAGCTACGTCCTAATTCTCAAAATGATTATTTTATACTTTGTAAAATCTGTTTCAAGAATATCTGAAGATTTAAGTTTTCTGATATTTTTATCTTACGATTTTGAATTACCTTCTAATAAAAGAATTTTTAGAACAAGTTTTCTACAATGATAATCTTGGAAATTAATTTTTTTAAATAAGTTTTACATAATATATGAAATGAGGTTCTCTCTCCTCTTTTATTGTTATTTACAAATCTTAAAATGAGTTATAATGACTGAGTCAACCTTGTTCATAACCGTTTAGATTGAACAAATTTTATTTTGTGATTAAATTTATTCGACTCACTTAACTCATGAGTTAAAGTGGTTGATCCGTAACCTATCAATAACAATACTATTAATTTTTTTACAATATTTAATTTTTTTATTATAACTATTTACTGCCTCTAATTATATAAATTTACAATTTAATAAATGTTGCTCAATAATATTTGAATAGTTTGAAAGTTTAATTTATTTATTTGTCAAGTTATATAAGTTGATATTTTAATTTTTAACTAATGTCTTTATAATAATATTTTGAGAATTGAGTGAACACTCTGATTCTACTATTATACAAAAATAAATTAAGTCAATTTACTTTCACGATTATGAAATAAATATATAAAATAAATTACAAAAAAAAAAATTGTAAGTAGGTCAACTCACTAATTCAACATTTATGATTCAAAAACGAAGTTAAACTCACTCATTTTTAACTAAACTCGTGTTGAGCCAATCCATGTGAGTCGATCGACTCACATTGACATCCTTGAACAACAGTGGTGATGTAATGTGGTGAGAGAATATTTTAATCTTATAATCAGTATGGGGTGTGTTTAGTAATAATGGACATACAGAAAGAAAACAGTCTTATTTTTTATATCAACTTTGAATCAGCATCTCTCACAACAATATCCAAATACTCTGGGTTTGTGTGGCCTTATCACTTCCTATTGGAAATTGGGTTCGTCATAAACAACGGGTGGGCTAAATCCGGACACAGTTTTAGCAAGTTTATTTCTTCTCTGACCCTACAAATCATTTACCTTTTTTAAATTGGTAATCTGCATTGTAAAACTTTAAACTTCTTTTTTTAATAAAAGAGAACACTTGTTAATGTTGTTTGCAGAGTGGGGAAACGACAAAAAGAAGCTACCCTTCTCAAAAGGATGCAGATTCTTTTGGTTTGAAGAAGTTGAAGGAAGATTGGTTATTAGGTAAATCCATGATATCTGTTCTCTAATTTCTAAACATTTTTTTTTCTTATAAAAGGCAGATATAACTATGTGTAGCTATTTGCAGCAAGATAACGGGCTTGGAGGAACTTCCAATAAAACCGGGTGAACTAGTACTGGTATCTTCCTCATTCAAAATTTAATTTCTTTTTTTTTTCAACACAAGTATTGTTAAAGTATTTTTAAACTTAAATTATTATTTTTAGAATAGAGTGATGATATCAACGAGTAATAGCATAATTCAATTAAAAAAAATTGTGATTTTTTTTCTACTTTGTGACAAAACGAGCATTATTTATATTTTGTATGTCGGTCTATTTTAATACAATGATGATTTTGCTTTTAATTTTCTAATATTAATTTTTAAAAATAAAAAAAATTATTTTTGTGGTGAAAAAGAAGAATCAATACTTTTAGATTAACTGGGAGCTCTAATCTCTGCAGAATGCCTTGAAAGCAATTAGTACATTTTTGGACAGCTATCCACCCATGGCTTCAGGTACATATATCCATCCCTTTCTTAATTATTTCTTCTATTCATTCTTATTATTAAAAATATTACTGAATAAATTTTAGGCATCATCATTTATTTTCAATTTATATTGACAATAAATACTTATATTTAATACCGTAAGAAGTTGGTATGGTATGGTATGATTCTAACAAAATACGATTCAATTTGGTGCCTAACAGCGTTGCTTAACTATCCTGCCTTTCGCGATGATTGATGACACACATGCGTGATTGGGTCGGTGAAGTCCATCACATGCTTTTAACACTTCAAATGTCCTATTTATGAAGAAACAATATTTATTTTTAAAATTTGAATTTTTTTATTGTATTTTTGGTATTGTATTGTATCTTTAAAATATTACTTTTAATATTTTTAAATATATTTTAAAGACACCATGTATGTGTCTTCTTTCTCAAGTTCGAATATTTTAATATCCAACCAGGCGTATATGGTAATTAAAAGCTTAATAAAAGAAAAGCGTTAAAATGCACAACTTTATATCAATTTATAACTTAATAGGTTAGGTATAATGTTAAATTTCATTTGTAGTTAAAAAATTGTACATTTCTTTTATAAGCAAACAAATAATGCTTATCCAAACTTACATATACCATCAAGTCAGAAAGAAAAAAAAAAAAAAAAAAAAAAAATTATACAAATATAAATAT
>Ga0209589_1009090_pt1 | contig 15181 bp, 4 predicted proteins | sample CowpeawhiteBW_FD_187525 | JGI IMG/M metagenome (GOLD analysis project Ga0209589, IMG submission 187525) | Root nodule microbial communities of legume samples collected from California USA - Cow pea white BW (SPAdes) (version 2) | ecosystem: Host-associated > Plants > Roots > Nodule | place: USA... | reverse complement strand
CTGTTTCGAACAAGCTCAGCCCATAGTCCTCCAGCTCCTGCATGGTTTATTTCCTGCCAAGGATGCAAACATAATTCATCATCACTACCCATAAATTTCATCAAAATTCACACAAATCTAAATAAAATTATAAATTACCTCAAAAAATGCTCCGAAGAAGGTGTCTGGAATTTTTCTTCCTGCTCCTTCCGTGGCATTTATGTGCAAAGTTGACCTTTGCTCAGCATAACAGCAAAGTGTGAAGAAGGTCAAGTAAATAAGAAAGATCTTCATACTCATTTTTTCTCTTTTTCTTTCTTCCTGCCAATGCCTTATGTTGTTGCTTCCATGCTGTATTTATAGAGCATACCAGAACTCATCTTTAAGTATTTCAGTTTAAATTTTCTAAGACCAAGTGCTTCGGTTGAAATTCTTCGGTTGTAATTTTCTGAGATTGAAGTAAAGTAGTTAAAATTTTCTGGAGAAGAAAACGAATAAGGTAGGTTACATGTTCTTTTAGAAAGTGATCATGATTTTTTTTTTCTTAACTTCATGTCAATTATATTAATGTATAATCTTGTTATAAATATATATTCTAAAATTAGAATAATAAAGTGTTAGTTTAAACAATATGAAATATGTAGTTTAGTACTATCTTTCTTTTACTTTATTTTCTTATTTCCTTAGGTGATTGAAGTACCAATTTTCAGTTTAAAATTGTTCTTTTAATTTACTATTATTTTAGAAAACAATTATTATTTTCTGATGAGATTTTGGTTTTCTTTTTATCTAAAACAAAACAATTTTAACTGAAAATTCACATATTTAAAATTATTTTTTATTTTAAATATTGTTTAATAAACAAAAGTAATATATATTTTTTAGTTCGGAATGAAATTTAGTTCTCAACCTTATGGATTAAGTATGTGTATGAAAAATTGAGCTTTAAAATTCAACTTTATTTACATAAATAACAGATAATTGGGAAAAAATGAAAAAAAGGAAAAAAAATGTGGAATGTTGATTGTAGTTAAAATTAAGTTAACAGTTAAGCTTTCAGTTTTTCTCCGTAAAAATTTAAGTTTGTTTGCAGTATTATTTAGAAAATAATTTAATTATTATTTTCTGAAAAAAGTTAGTTCAAATTATATGTATGTAATCTAAAAACTGAGTACAATTAAATCTAATTTTGTGCTCTGTTAATTTAAATTCTATAACTTAAAATATTTAAAATAATTTAAAATTATAAGAATTTCTAAGTCAACATTTTAAAGTTATTAGAAAGTAAATTATTCTTTTAAAACTTTTTGTAAAAAAAAAGATTTCCAATCGCTCGTATATAAACTAAATTATTCTTTACTAAAACAAAATTCCAAATTTTTATATATTAACGAAAATATTCTTTTAAGATTCTTTATTAAAACATATATCCAATTCTCTCACACGTGACTGTATATTCAAATTAAATAAATAAATAATAACAGTTGATAATAATGATGAAATAATAAATAAAATTTTTAGTCTGTTTATATCGATATAAGGGAAGCCGCAACAAGATAAAGAAGAGAGTGTGAAATTATAGTTTTAGAGGTTTAAATAAATTTTTAATAAAAGGTAAAGTGGAAATCTAAATTTTACGGAGTGCAGGAAGAAAAAGGGGTTGCAGCAAGAAATGCCCAGCCATATTGAGAATTTGTTTTTTCGTGACAAAAGGGGTTCTTCCTTCACTTCCAACCATTTATTCTGTACCCCAAAATCTTTGAAATTCACACATTACTTATTAGCTAAAAATTAATTACCACACCCTTTCTCCTCTTTCTTATTTATTATTTATTTACACGTATCTACCCTTACCCCCACACCCCCAAATTTAACCTAATCTCTCTTCTGTCTTCTTTGCCGCTCTTAGTCATCTTGTGCCTCTCTCACAACCACACTCACATATCAATGACGTATTTTGTGTTCAACATGTATCAGATACTCGTACACGTACATATTAGTATCAGTAAAATGTTTAATTTAAAATATATTTTTTTGTCTTTGACATGATTCTAATACAATGTTAATAACCACAAATTCAAAATTTTTCTAAACAATTCATAAACTTGTAAATTTATCACATAAGTTTCTATTATGATTATAAAAATAAAGAAAAAAATCTTATATGATCATTATTTTTCACTTTTTTGGATACTAGATAGATAAATTAGATTCATTTTTGTGTTAGTTGACAATATGTTAGTTAAAAGTTTGAAACTAATATGTATATATATGTTGTGTCCATGTCGTATCTGAGTATGTGTCTGTATGCAGGCTTCATAGTTCTCCACAATAAATAACGGTTAAAATACTTTTTTGGTCTTAATTTTCGTCAAGTTTTGTCAAATAAGTCTTAATTTTGCTTTGGTTAAAATACTCCCTTGGTCCATGTTTTTGTTGAAAAATTTCAAATAGGTCCTAAGATTTTTTTTAGTCTCAATTAGGTCCATATTTTTTAAAATGTGTAACAATTAGGCTCATTCCGTTAGTATGATGCTAACTGTGTTAAGGATATGCTATGTGTCAACTCCTCATTTTTTTAAATTTTTTAATTTTTTTTAAATTTTTTAAATTTTTTTTTAAATTTTTTAAATTTTTTTAAATTATTCATGTCACGTGTCACATCAATATTATGCCACGTGTCAAGTCAGTAAGGTGACACGTGTCAAGTCATTGTTTGAATATCAATTTAGTCCATATATTTGTTATTTTAATTATATTTCAATCCATTTTTTTTAATTTTCAATTTTATCCTCTCCAAATTGAGATTAAATTTAACTTTTATATAAATTTTATAATGATATTTTTATTAAAAAATTTAATAATATTAAGTTTATTTTATATTTTGTTTTAAAATTTTAAAATATTTATTTTAACTTGTTATAAAATTGTTTTAAATAATTTATATACAAATGTTAGAGTTGGTTTAAAAATAACAATTTTATAAATTTAAATATAAATTTTTAAAAGAATTTTGTAAAAAGTTAAAATAAATATATTAAAAAAAATTTAAAAAAAATGGACTGAAATGTAATAAAAATAACAAATATATGGACCAAATTGAGATTGAGACAATGATTTGACACGTGTCACCTTATTGACTTGACACGTGGCACAATATTGACGTGACACATGGTATGAATAATTTTCAAAAAAATAAATTCAAAAAAATCCAAAAAAAATTCAAAAAAAATTCAAAAAAATGTGGAGCTGACACGTAGTACATCCTTAACACCGTTTACACCATACTAACATAATGGACATAATTGTTACACATTTTCAAAAATATGGACCTAATTGAGACTAAAAAAAATCTTATGACCTATTTGAGATTTTTCAACAAAAACATAGATCAAGGGAGTATTTTAACCTTTTGTTTTTGTGTTCAAATAGGTCCCAATTTTCCTCAATTTTGTTCAATTGTGTCCTTTTTGGCTAACACCGTTTAAATCATTAACAATCATGAACACTGACAGACATGTGTCACTTCGTGGTTTTTTTTTATTTTTTTAAAATATCCACGTGTCAACCCAACAACGTGTCACGTGTCAAAGTCAATGTTCTATATTCAATCGGGTCCCTATTTGTTATTTTTGTTCAATTTCGTCCCAATTTATGTTTACATGAACCAATTTTGTCCATCTCCAAATTGAAAGCAAATTTAATTTTTATATTAAAATTCACATTTTTTATTAAATATTTTTATATAATATATTAAAATTCATATCACTATAACTTTGATATAAAAATTAAATTTTGTCACATCTTCGATAGGGACAAAATTAGTCAATTTTAAACAAAATTAGGACTAAATTGAACAAAAATAACAAATATAGGGACTAAATTGAATATAGAACATTGACGGTACATTTATGGGTTGACACGTGGACATTTAAAAAAAGTTTTAAAAAAAATTAAAAAATTAAGAAAAAAACCATGTAGTGACACGTGGCAATCAATGTTCATGGCCGTTAATGATTTAAATGGTGTTAGCAAAAAATGATCTAATTGAACAAAATTGACGAAAATTGGGATCTATTTGAGCACAAAAACAAAATTAGGACTTATTTAACAAAACTTAGACGAAAATTGGGACCAAAAAGGTATTTTAATCATAAATTATATAAACAATAAACAATAAATATTGAACACGATGACCCACATAGGTCCTTGTAGCCCGCGCGAGCTAAAGGCGGGGTGGGGCGAGTTGACTCGCTGACACGTTTACAAAATTAAATATTTTCTTTTTTCATTCCTTACACCATACATCATCACTCTATTTATGTAAATTCTTTTTATTATTATTATTTATAATCTTTGTATATAAAATAACGATTTTAATTTTTGAATATGAAATATCTTTTTATGCATTCTTAGGTTAACAAATTTGCATATGTCTTATAAGGTGACATATTGCTATTGTACTTTAGCTATAATCTTTGTTATTATTTCTTGTCTTCTATTAGGTAGATTAATTAGAATTATTTCGATAGGAAATGAATATCAAATATTATGGGAAAATAAAAAAAAAAGAATATTTTGATCATCACAAATGTAGGCCAGCCCGCGGGACAAAGTGAGCCAGAAAAATAAACCCGTTTTTGAAATGTGGGGTAGGCCAGCCTTGTCCTCACTTTGTGGGTCAAAACGCGGGACAAGCCAAAACAAGTCGGTTGGCCCGCTTTGGCATCCCTAGATAAGCCCTAGATTTGTAAATAAGCCAATCAGGTTTGCACCAAAGGCCTGCAACTATCGTGACTCCCATGATCGACCATAGACACTATCGACGACATCGGTCACCATTAGAGACACTGTCGACGACATCGATCACTATAAAAGACATTATCAGTGACACTGATCACCATCAAAGACATTGTCAACGACACCGATCACCATCAAAGACACTGTCGGTGACACTGGTCACCATCAAAGACATTATAGGCGACACCTGTCACCATCAGAGACATTGTCAACGACTCAAGAGTGAATAAAATAAAACACTCCCTTTAAGCCTCTAAAGAATAAAGGCCTAATTTCTTTTAGCACTAATATTCTTTTATTAAATTAATAAAATTATGTTGAAGAAAAAAAAAACACCTTAAAAAATTCTTTTTTTACATATGTAAAAATGTAAAACTATAAAAACTAAAATAATTTGAGTATTTAGATAAAGTGATTTAATGTATAAATTCTAAAAAATAATTTAAATAAAAAGTGATTTAATAAAATAACTTTAGTTCGTCTGTAGCATTATTTAGAAAATAATTTAATTATTATTTTCTAAAAAATACGGTTCAACTTATATTATTTTTTAATCTAAAAACGTATTATAATATAAAATCTAAATTGTTAGTCCTTTAATTTAAATTCTATAACTTAAAATATTTTTAAATTAATATAATTTAATTTTTTTTCCTAAGTTACTTATACATGTAAATTGCAAAACTGAATTGTTCTTTTAAAATTCTTTGTAAAAGAGATTTGCATATTGTCATACATAAACTAATTATTCTTTACAAATTTTCACTAAATTTCCAAATTCTAATATATATATATATATATATATATATATATATATATATATATATAAATAAAAAAAGAAAGATTGTGTTTTATTTTATATTTATCACCAATCAATCTTATATTTCTAAATTCTTTATATATATTTCGAAATATAAATAAGACTGATGAATGTTACGTAAAGTAAAAACAATTTATCCCATATATATATATATATATATATATATATATATATATATATTATTTACTTGGTTTTGATAATTTTTTTTAATTTAATTACTCATTTATAAAAGAATAAACACTTCAACTACAAGTTTTACATAAGTATGTCAAATATAATCGATCAAATTCGGCTGGAATAGAATCTACCAAAACAATTGTAATTCAGGAAAAAATAGAAATTTATTTTTTATAAAGAATTATTTAAAATATATCTAGTTTATATGATATTATAAACTATCAATATTTATATTTAATAAAATATATAAATGTTTTTATGCTTGACACGAGCAACATACAAATAAAAGCATTAGTTCATGTATAAAGAGTTGGACTAAATAAATATCAAAAAAAATTTTTTCAGCAATTTGAATGGATTGTTAAAGAAAAAAGATATAATAAATTACAACACGATTATGAGATACATAAAAAGAAATACCAAGAATGATAGTACATCGTTTATCCTTGTTTCAACAACTTTCACAAGTATTGATAAATCTACAATTTAATTGATTTAATATATGTTTTTACATTTAAGATGCATGAATTTGATATATTCTTAAGTAAACCATACCCTCATAGCTTAGAAATACAAAATATGGTACTAGTAATTAGTTAAGTGTAATTTTAATGATTTTTTATGAAAATGCAACACTTTTTGCAAAATTAAAAGAACAATGCAACTAAGCACCATGATTGTTTGAGCGTTAACAGGTAGTTAAGAAAATGTCAAACCTTGTATTCACAACAAAGCACCAAAGCGAGTGGTTGAACCATGGAAGAAAACCCTCAGAAGAGAGAATCCTAAATTGATCAAATTTGGAAAGCTTATGCACTAAGATGAAGAGTTAAGCCTAAAGAAAACCTTCCCAATGACGAAACCTCTAGGCTGAACACCAAAGCAGAAGCTTAAGTCATAACAAAACTCTGTATAAGAGGAAACCTCTATTGATTGTTGAAGGTTGGAGTTGAACATCAACTTTTATTTCTATAAAAACATAGTGCTACTTTGTTTTAGGGAGCTCTCTCTTATACCTTTTCTTAGACAATTTTCTATGCTTTTCATTGTAGCATTTTAAGAGGTTATGAGAGAGGGACAACAAATCCATGTGCTTGTAACTAGAATCATCATCTTAATGGATAAACTCTCTTGTATTGAGGTTGGATGTAGCTTATTCAAATTCTTTGTATTGATGCTTATATATATATATATATATATATATATATATATATATATATATAACTATGCTTTTATTTAGTTTTAATGATTTGATTTATGTTTGAATGTTGGATGACTTAATCACTCATCTTATTTAACTAATTTAGATTGAGTAGGAAACTAATCTTAAATCTAAGGTCCAATCAAATCATCAAATGTGCTGGAATGCTAGGAATACATTTGAATGCTTTAGATGAGACAAGTTCAACACTTAAACCAAGGGTTCATTCATTAGTGGTTGAGGAATCAATGCTGTGAGTGAAGTCCTTAGATTTCTAAATTGAAGGAATTGATATAGAATGAGCTATGTATTTTTAATGACACTAGATAATTGCATTATTATACATTGAATCCGTGGTAGTACAGTCGAAGGAAATAAGAGAAATTCAATCTCAATCTCAATACACTTATGTATATTAGTTATTTCAAACATAATTAGCTCTTATTTACATTTTGCCTTAATATCTTGTCATACATTGTTTTATGCAAATCAGTGATAGATTAAATTGTTTGAGATTTTGAACAAGCCTTTGTAGATATACACTTGTTTTTGTGTACAATTAACTCAATACACTTGTTGAAATTGTGTTTTGAAGAGTAGTGTTACACTTAACACTAATATATATATATATATATATATATTTACTTTTATTACTAATATATTTTATAATAATTTACTTTTTATAATAACTAATAGCTAATATATTCTATAATAACTAAGATTATTTATAATAATTTCAATAAATATTTTACTTTTTTTCTAGTTCATAATATAATAATATAATAATTACTATTATCAATTATTTTTATTAATTTAATACTTCATGTATATTGTTAATTATGTGAAAACCAACAAAATGGTTTGTGGTGGTTTTTATAGAAAAATAGAACTAATATTTTATTATTAAAAGGTTTAAACTATATAAAAAATTTTAATAGTGAAAATTCATTTATATAAAACTATTGTATCTCTAAACTTTCTCTCTAGGTGTTCTCTCTGCATTCTCTCTTCAATTTTGACCACAATATGATTGAAGACTAGGGTATGTAGGATCACTCCTAGTGGAGAGTTCTACATAATCATCTAGTCAAAGAGTTGAACAAAGTAAGTTTTCATTATTGCCCTCGTTTAGAAAAGTTAGTCACTTACTATTACTCTATTTCTTAGGTTTATCTTTTGTAAAGAGCATTTTTACTTGATGTGTTAGCAGTGTGTTATGTACTTATTTGTGATCTTGACAATGATACAAGTGAATTTACCCTATCAATATATGATCGAAACTTGATAAATTTGGGTTAATCATGACACTTTATCCATGATCACATGACAAGTGCATGATTATCTGATTAAATGCATAAATCTAGATTTAAGTCTAGAACTAGTATATTGGTGAATTCCTTTATAATATGAATTGTGTTGTTATCGATTAGTAATTCTAGTATGACGTGAGAGTATAAGTATTATGAATGGTTCAAAATTATTATAAGTTTACCCATTCTTTTTATGTTTTGAATGTTATGTTATTCTCTTTTGCGATGATTGTTTTTGTGACCTAAGCATATGAGGCTCTAGATAATAGTGAGACGAGACAATAAAAGTGTGGATCACCAAGAAAATTTTAAAGAGTAGTTTTGTGCATATGGATATATAGTGTGGTGTGTAATCATAGTCCTTATCTTTATTTTTGAGCTATGTAGAAATTAATTTCTATTTAAAAACTTTACTAAAAATACTATTATTATATCTTAAGTATATTTATGCATGTCTTAGGTTTGCCTGAGTTAGTTTTGCTTAATATCTACATGTATGCAATCTATAAATATAACTCTCTCTATTTTTTTTTTGCGTTACAAATTACACATTCATTTATATTTTAAATGTAACAATTACGGATATGGAATAGTATTAATAATTTTAAATCACATTACTTTAAATTTATTATTTAATATAATATTTTGATTTCTAATTCCCATAAATTCAAATAATATACGATTTTTTTATTTAGTTTTTCAAAAAGAATATATTTAATTAAATTAAAAAATAATTTAAATTATTTTTCTTAAATACTAAAAAACAATTTATGAAATTTATTAATTGAATAAATACATTTAGTAATAATAATAATAATTATCATAATCTTAAATTAAATACTAATGATAATTAATTATACTACTTTAAAGAAATCGGTCAACATTAATTATCATTAAAATTATTTCATTAATAGTACTAAATGTATTATATATTAATCCAATTAAATGGATTAATTGTTAATTATTTTTAATAAAATAAAAATAATTTAAACTTTATTTTAAATATAAAAAAGGGTAAAAAAATACTATAAAAGAAATTGATACCAAATTTACAATATGAACATTTAAGAGGTTGATTTAGGTAAGTATATACCCATTGAGTTAACTTGGGCAGAATTTTATTTAGTATATTGTGGATTTTTTTTATTTAGATATATTTTGAAAAAAGAAAAGTCTTCGCTCTCACGCGTGAACCTTAATAATATATATTTTTCTAAATAAAATGTTGGTCAATGAGTAATATTTGACTTACTTATTAATTTTGAAATGGGCCATGGAATAAAATAGGAGAACAGTTAGATGAAAAATAAGGAGTTGTTATAGAAAAAAACGGAAATAAGTAAATTTTATTTACGGTAAAGAAAAAAAGATAAAACGAGAGGTTTTGTCGGAATAAGATTCAAACGCTGTTTTCTGCAGTTTCTTCGTTTCTCTTCTCTCTCTTCAGAAAAAAAAGCAGAAAAAAAAATCCATTCAAAGAAAGAAAGAGCAATTCATTCCAATCACAATGGCAGATCAACTCACCGATGATCAGATCTCCGAGTTCAAGGAAGCCTTCAGCTTGTTCGATAAGGATGGCGATGGTAACTTCCCACCAATCACTTCTCTTTCTTTTTCAATTTTTTCTTTCGATTTTCGATTCGTTATCCTCATCACTTTATTCTACAGAGAAAAGATTAAATGAAACAATTTATTAATTCTTTTTGGTTTTGCTTCCCAAAATTAATACCTCAGATATATCATGATTGCAATCGGAAAGAACTCCACCCATGTTTATGATTCGTATTTTACGAAAATATGAGTCCGTTTATTAAAAAGTATTGTTGTTCACCTTCGTTATGGTAAATTTTATTGATTCTTCAAAGTTTAATATATTCTTAAGTTGTTATTTATAAGAATCCTCTCATTTTTTTTTTTCAATACTAAACCAGATTTTAATTACAAGATATTCTAAGAACAAAATAACTTCCAGAAGATTGGAAGAACTAGCAAGAATTGTTTTAGCTTGATTATTGTTGTGGAGTTTAAACCTGGGGTATATAGTTTATCGCCTCCAGTAGAAGAATGATAGAACAAAAAAATGATTTATTTATTCTTATTTCTTTCAATTTTATTTGAAATCCTAGGGGAAGGGATCTGAAAAGTCCAAATAAAAGATAATTTGAAAGACATTTAAGTTTTAAGCAGATTGCAGAAGGATTTGAAATCTTGTTATCATTGTGTATGTGGCATCCATCCCTTTGAGCATGTTTAAGATTTGCAAGCATGAGTCAAATTGGGAGTTTTTTCTTTTGGTGATTTTTACATGGTGTTTGATGTTGTTGCAGGTTGCATCACAACAAAGGAGCTTGGAACTGTCATGCGTTCTTTGGGTCAGAATCCCACTGAGGCAGAGCTCCAAGACATGATCAACGAAGTAGATGCTGATGGCAATGGCACCATTGACTTCCCTGAGTTCTTGAACCTCATGGCCAGAAAGATGAAGGACACTGACTCTGAAGAGGAACTGAAAGAGGCGTTCCGAGTGTTCGACAAGGACCAGAATGGGTTCATTTCTGCTGCTGAGCTCCGTCACGTGATGACCAACCTTGGGGAGAAGCTCACTGACGAAGAGGTTGATGAGATGATTCGAGAGGCTGACGTTGACGGTGATGGCCAAATAAATTATGAGGAGTTTGTTAAGGTCATGATGGCCAAGTGATGGTACACCATCTCCACTAAATTCTGAATTCAATTGATGAAAATTTCTGAATTATGACTGTGCTATATAGAACATCTAGTCCTTGTCTACTGTCATTTCTGTCTTCTTTCTAAATTTTTATATGATGCTTTTTGAATTCAATCTTAACGACATTTAGTGGAAATCACTGCTGCTAATGGTCATTATGTTGCAATGGTGTCTTTTGATGTTTATTTAACTCTGGTTTCTAGTGATTGTCTAAGACAAGGTAAGTAAAATAACTTTGAAATTACTGCAATCTAGACTAAAACACGGTTGATATACTCGCACAAATATTTGTTTCATTGCATTGAAACATACAACCTTTTGAACTCTAGGTTTTTGTTAATTCTAGGTTGTAATTCTGATTTTGCCATGCTTCCTTGGTTTTTCTGATTCAACTCGCTGAAGTAGGAGTAATATGATAAGACTTATTCCTTATTTTCATCGATGACTCTCTTGTGAGCATGTTATAGTTGCATTATTTTAGTAGGCTCCAATCCCTATATCTCCATCAATTCCTACCTTTATTGTAGCACATGATATTTCAGAATCCTATCTGTGCTTGCTTTCCACCCTTTTAGCAATCCAAGCAAAAGTAGATTCCCCATTTTTGGTTTGTCTTATGCAGTTGAATACAACATTGTAGGTTTTGATGTTCTGTTTCAGTCCTTCCTGGCATAGAGAATCATGAAATGTACAGTCTTCAAACTCGACATTTTTTAGTATGAGAATTTGAATCCCTCCTTTATAAGTGTCCAAAAAGATAATATATACCAACAAACAAAAATCCCCTTTCCAATGTAACTTCCAGTTAGACCCTATTAATATATACATTATCTTTTCTACCATCATCTGAATGCACATCTCCAGTGAACTCCATGCTTTATTCTTGTGCACATTCAAACTCAAATCAGCATTACTCTTATGATGATTAGATATAAGATGCACTGCTCATTTTCTAGTACTCGATTTACAATTTCAACTTCATTCTCCAATATTAACAGGTGAAATATTAGCATTACTTACAACCATATCGGATATGACTTCACTAACAACATTTAGTTCCCAGAGAATCTGTTCATTTACCAAGTCGAAATGAATTTTTTTATCTGGGTCAATAAAAATATCTCTTTTAGCTATTCACACAAACTGAAGTTAACGTTAATTTATTATAAAGGTAGACGTAAAATTTTGAATCAAGGACGGTCCAAATGATTTTTTTTTTATCAGCAGCGAATATATATATATGAAATACTAGGAGTGTCTCCACACTTATACAAAGTTATTGTTTCTGTCATAGATATAACAATTATACTCAACAAAAACACATTTCCTTTTACTACCTTCGTTAAAAAAAACATCAGCTACAAATATTGTAATGTACCCCTGATTTCCGAGCTATAATTGTCCCAATTTTGTGAATAAGAGTTGTGCACATAATGGAAGTGCAGTGCAACCCTTAATATTGCAGTCCTTGTATCTAAAAATCAGGTTCATGTGCTATAGTAAGACGCAGAGTTGCTGCCACTATGATTTCTATTAAAATAGTAGAGTGTTGTACGCCCAAGTAGTGAATCTACCTCTATAAATATCTGCAAAAACCATAGAGACTTCTAGACTAGGAAGTCTGATTGGGTTAGAACATTGGTTTCCTCCCATAAATTCTAAGTAGAGGATACTAGGTCACAAATTTGATGCATTCAATAGAACATAAATTTCGATCATTATAAGAAGAAAAAAAAAACATTTGAAACTTTGTATTTCATTCATACGCATTTAATTTTGCCATATGTTCTAAATAATAGAAATTCAAACGCACTTCCATAATTTATTTCTTTTGTTGCTCAAAGCCAATAAATATAATTGTTGGAAATGTATATCTAAGTGATTATGTTGTTGCATTGAACTTATACCCACCCACTCATTTATTACACAAGTCCCACACCCTGTCTACAGTAATACATGTTAAGCATAAGTGGGTTGTATCTTCCTCCATCAACCCGCATAAAGCACATAATGTTTGTAATAATTATGATCATCTCCTCCTTAAATTTTCTTTTAATTCTATTTTATTGAGCATTATCCTCCAAGTCAAATGTTGTGGTGATGGAGAGCTACCTTTGTACTCCAAAATGAGTTAAACATATCATAATTTTCTTCGAGAAATGGAATTTTCAGTTAGATTGTGAATTTATATATATATATATATATATATATATATATTGATTTTCTTATAAAATTTTCAAAATTTAATATTTAGATAGAAGTGAGAAAAAATAAGACAAAAGGTGATGGTTATCGCAAAGTTAAAAATAGAAAATTATAGCAACTTTAGAATTGCTGTACGAGTAGTCAAAAACATTACTTTGGATAAATCTAAAATTGTCTCTTTAAGAAATTTGAAATTAATTTTTAAAAATTTAGTTCTTATAAAACCTACAACGAAAAGGTTAGGCAAACACAATATATGTAAGCAATGTGATGCAAGAAATGAAAATATAAAAGACTTAAAAGTAATTATTCTAAAAGATTATTATTCAATTAATTTAAAATTAAAGAACTCAAAATAATTAAAGTAACTACTTGATTAATTTGTTTAAAATCTTTTTCTCCAAATACGCTCTCGCATATCCCTTCAAATCATGAAAAACGAACCAAGTGGATCACCAAAATCCACTCTCTTAAAGTCGATTCAACAATACAATTCATTCATACGAACACTGTGTTAGACAAAACCCGTGGTGCGGATGGATTTAAACTTCTTAAATAAGTTAATATAAATGTCCTCGGAGATGATTGAAATTTCATTATAACTCGTTTTTTATAATTTCGAAGGATAATATAAAGGATAAAAATGAATTAATTAATTATTGGCCTTAATTACAATTAAATGAAAAAATTAATAACTTTTTGACATTATAAAATAATTTTTTTTATTTTAATATTGAAAAATTAAGGTTTATGAGACCATTAGACGATAAATGTTATGCTATGTTTCTAAAATAATATTTAGGTCTCTAATATTAATATTATTTATTTTTTTATTTTAAAATGAACTTCCAAAACTAAAATGTATATATTTCAAATTTTGAAGGATGAAAATTAGATTTCTTTTTATGAAATTTAATTTATTTATAAGCATTATATGCAACAAAATAATTTAAACTTTTTGAAAATGGAAGTGAACAACGTTAAAAGAAATCCCCATCACTACATCCCGAACGCTTAAAAGTATCGAACAAAAATAAAAGAAGTAAAAAGCCGTCACATCAAAGTAAAAATGAAGTAAGAAACTAAAGAGTTTAAAATATGATTTCTGTTTTACTTAATTTCTTCGTTAAGAATTTATGTACAATATTTGCATCATTCACACAGATGCCAAGCCACCAGCTGCATGACTAGATCTAATGCCGGGTCTGAATCGTGCTAGAGATCATCAATATGTTTTTGAAAGTATGCCAAAAGCCAATCAATGTCCTCAACTTTTGGGTAAAACTCAATGTACTCGTAGTACTGTAGTTAATATAAATGTCCAAAAATATTATTGAAATTTCATTATAACCAATCTTTTATAAAGTGAAAGAATAATATAATTGATAAATTAATTATTTATTGGTCATTAAATGATAATCAACATTTTATTCAAAGTATACCCATTTCAAATTTATAGATTTTCTCCACTTAAAATAGGTTTAGTTAAAAACAGACGAGTTCATAACCAAATTGGTATGTCTGGATTGATGTATAATTATACTTAAATCAACGCGTGGCAATTTATACGGGCCAAAATCAAATAGTGATCTCTACCTTCTTATGTTATTTATACACTATTTAAAAAAAGTAACGGTATTTTCACATTCCAATTTTTCTTACGATCATTCACTAACACAAAAAAGACCTTTAACGTCACCCCAATAACGTCTGCCTAAAAAAAGCCCAACGTTAAAAATGAGCGGTGGCATTTTTGTAAATAATGAGACATTTTTAACGTCTGACGTGGAGGGGGCAGACGTTACTTAATGTCTGTTAAAAAATACCCCGACGTCACTCAAAAAAGGACGTCGGCCCCCACCTCGACAGACGTCCCTTGACGTCGGACCAGCGCGCGCCAGACGTCACTTAACGTCGGCCCCTCCCATCCCCGACGTCACTTAACGTCGGACATAACACCC
>Ga0209589_1009089_pt1 | contig 15184 bp, 9 predicted proteins | sample CowpeawhiteBW_FD_187525 | JGI IMG/M metagenome (GOLD analysis project Ga0209589, IMG submission 187525) | Root nodule microbial communities of legume samples collected from California USA - Cow pea white BW (SPAdes) (version 2) | ecosystem: Host-associated > Plants > Roots > Nodule | place: USA... | reverse complement strand
TGGTATAAATGGATTTATCACAACTCACAATTTACCACGTGGGAGTCCTTTACTATAGCTCTTGAAACACGCTTTGGGCCATCTTCCTATGAAAATACCAAGCTGAAATTTTCAAACGTCGCCAATATGGGACTGTTTCAGACTATCAAGCCAACTTAGAAAAAAATTGTAATCATATTTTGGGGTTACCACTAGATGTGATTCTCGATTGCTTTCTCTCTGGTCCAATTCCTGAAATTCGCCGACAATTAGCCATTCAAAAACCTACTTCAATCTCCTAATCAATTGGATTAGCCAAACTCATTGAAAGAAATATCAAGATACTAAACACCGCCTTTCAAAGTCCCAAGTCCACCCTACGAATGTATCCCACCCCACTACTACCAATTCCATACCTCAACCCCACCCAATTCCCCCCCACGCCTCACCTACCACCTTGCCTATTAAGCGATTAACAGGCTCTCAGCTCCCAGGGCCTCTATTACAATTGTGATGAAAAATTTATTCCCAGCCATAAGTGTACTCACTCACGTTTTCTTCTCTTTTGATTACCAATGAAGAGCCCCAAGTTGAACCATCACAAACACATTCACCTGAACATGAACCACCAGATTCATCTGACCCCTTTCCACTTCTAATTATCACCTCAAGCCCTCACATGCCAACACTCCCCTCAAACCCTTCGTTTTCAAGGTACCCTTCACAACCTTCATGTGACTGTCTTAATTGATACAAAACCATAGCCCAAAACTTTCGAACAAGAAAAACAAACCAAGTAGCAAAGATGTGGGCTTGGCTCCTGCATATACCACCAATTAACAAAACAATGTCCAATATTCCCACATCTTCAAAACATCAGTCAACAATTATAAGCTAATTCTCAACAATCAATCATTGTCGTCTAGTTATCAAACATAAAGGATTATATAACCCTTTCAACAATTAATTCGACAATTTCAATTCACAGTTTCATCAACTCCAACCAGTTTTCATCTCACATCAACGACAAACCGAAGAAAAATCAACAATTCACGTGCTCGATTTAACACAAGCGCAATGTCAAGTTCACATTCCAATCAAATTAGCTTTAACATATTACGCTAAAAGATGAACAAATAAGTCTCGCCAATTAAATTCAATACACAATCGGTGAATCCAAAAATAAGAAAAACAGAGAAACAGAGGAGAATCGGTTGAACCTCTTCGACGTCTGTAGCGTCTGGCAGTTTAGTGTTCAGCAAGGTTCCAACGGTGGTTGGCGAGGAGATAAGGAAACGGGTCTCGACGATGCAACGCTGTGAGAAGATGCGAGCTCCAAGGACGACGAACTTGTGGCAAGTTCGAGCATAGGCGGAGCGGCGAGGAACGGCCAACTGCGGTCAAGAACCGGTAACGACGGTGGTGGCCCAGGGGAGGAGAGGAGGATAAGAGCGATTCCGCACTCGCGAGAATGCTGCGAAGAAGATTAAATTCAAAGTAGGGGTTTTAGATTGATTGTGCGTATGTTAGGGGTGGTAGTCTCTCGTGTCCTCCTCTGTGAAAGGTGAGTGGAGTTTTTTTTTTCGTGAGTCTGAAAGTTAGTTAGGGTGAAAAAAGGTGCCACATACATAGTAAAGTTAGAATAGGACTTTTAAAAAAAAATGAAATAGTAGTATAAACAGAAAAATAGGGTGTTGGAAGGTGAAAATCGGGTTTTGGGCTACAAGCAAAAACAAAAACTTTAGAGTAATTTAACTAAAGTTGGACCGAATAGATAGACCCAAAATTACCTGTTCTATTATTTTTAATTTTTAATTAATTTAACTAATTATTATTATTGTTTTTTTACAAATTTTTTTCATCTACTTTTTTTTTCTTGGAAAACATATTTTATTCATTGAGTATTGACAGATTTTTAATGATTATTTCTTTAAATTTCACCACTTTTTTATTTGACAATTAATTTAAATTTAAACATATAAAATAATTAAAATTTATTTTATTACAAAATTATTTAAATATAATATTTAAATATTTTTACTATAATAAAAACAAAATGTAAAACACCTAATTCACAATAAAAGAAAAAGAACAGTTCACCAATTGACTTGATTTTTCAAATTTATAATTTATAATAAAAAGAAATAGATATGTACTCTTAATTAATATGAAGTTTTTTTTTCTTTTTTGTTTTGATACATTCAAATAAAACATTTAATTGAATTTATTTCCTACGTTTAACGAAAACAATGTTACAATTATTATTGTATTAAAAAAGCACAATAATAGCTTTTTAGACTATATATATTTAAGACATAAATTTATTTTGTTCTGGTTAAATTTATTTAAACTTTAAAATAAATTATAAATACAAATATAATAAAACTATTATTATTTAATTATTAAAGTAAATTTAAATAACTTTTACAATTTTAATTTTTGTAATGTTTATATTTCAGATAGTTTTTTTATAATAATAATTATTTTAATTTAAAAAATAAGTAAATTTAAAAAAATAGTTAAATTAAAAAAATAGTTATATTTAAAAAATAAAATTAATAAAATATAATTTATAATGACAAATGTATTAGACCTGTCAAAAATAAAATTAAGTTAAAAATATAATAAGAAAGATTTTGGTACACTTTTTTTAGTTTCTCAAAATCCCTAATTTTTCAATTGTTTTTTTTTTTGACTTAAATTGTCATTTGGTCCTAATTTTGGTTAATTTTTTCAGTTTGATCCTAGTTTAGGATATGTTTTCAATTTGCTCCTAACTTTCGTAAATTTCATTCAATTAGATCATTTTCATTAACTTCGTCTAAATAGTTAACGAAACAGTATCCAACGTGATTCATTTTTGTGAAGTGAAGTATTGTTGAATGACGCGACCGTTATTTTACTATGCTTGTCTCCTCAGTGGAGCACTCTAAGAGATCTTCATTAAGGTCATCCAGAGAAAAAACGATCAAGTGTGAATAGTCTCCATTTTCTAGAGACTTTCTTTTTAAACCGTGTTCCATTGGGCCACAAATTTGGAGAAACCAACCTAGAAACAAGAAAAGTGTTGAGACTTTATCAAAAAATCAATCTTTTTTCACTTTAATAGCTTTTATCAATCATAAATGCCAATTAATGTGAATTAAGACTTTCAACTTAAATGGCTAACACCAAAAATTATTTATTTGCACCCAAAAAGATCAAAATTTTCCCTTTCTTTCTCCAACCTTGTAAATTCGCAAGACTCGTTCTTGAATTTTGGTAAGTTGAAACTCATCCCGCACCATGAAAAGCTATTAAAAAAAATTAACAAGCTATAGTTTAGAAGCAAACATGAAACTAGAGACTTCAAAATCCAAAGCAATTTCCTTCTTTTCCCTATCCCGACTAACCCTATTAGTAGAAATCAACACACAAGATAAGAAAACAGTAGAAACAGTGACTCGAGACAGAGGTGGTTTGATTTCATGAGAAGAAGTGGCGAGTAAGCAGATGAACAAGCATTCAACAGAATGCAACAATCTTTCATACAGAACAACAATCTTTGATGGAGGTGAATGCACAGTCTTCTTAGATATCCAATTGATTGAAATTCCCAATTCTTTATGAATTCATAAACCCAATTCGACAAATTTGTAACCTTAAACTTATTTGATTAAAATTAAAAAGGGTAGCACAGTAAAATAACGGTCACGTCATTCAATAATGCTCCACGTCATAAAAATAAATCACGCTGGACACTATTTCATTAACTATTTAGACGAAGTTAAGAAAGATTTAATTGAATGAAATTTACGAAAGTTATGATCAAATTAAAAACAAATCTTAAACTAGGACTAAATTGGAAAAAGTTAACCAAAACTAGGAACTAATAATTATTTAAGCCTTTTTCTTTTAGAAGTAATCCATGCCTTGTTTCTCATCTTCTATTCTCAAGCAGTCCCTCCATTTTCTTTCTCATATCCAAGAAGTCCATGCATCTTTCTCCCCCAAGTAGTCCCTCATTTTTTTCTTTATCGTTGTCGTCGTCAACCTTTCCCAAACTCAGATTCATGTTTAGACCGTTTGTTGACAACATTGTCTCCCAAATAGTTGGAGCCTTTGTCGTGCCGTTTGCCCTGTTTGCCCTTTTTGTCATGTCGTTTGTCGTCTCCCAAATAGTAAAAGCCCTTTTTGTCATGTCGCACTGTTGATTCTACCATTTTCGCTCTGCACTACGAGAACAAATTGGAGTGGTTGTCGCACTGGTGCCACTGTTTGTAAGACCCGGGAAAATTAATTAATTAAATAATTAATTAATTAATAAATGCGGGAGGAGAGCGTCTTTATGACATTAATTGTTGTATAATGTGACATGAAAAAGTACTAGCTCATGTGGTTGAGAGTACTTTGATTGTGTGAGAGGACTTGGGTTCGAGTCCTATCTATGCCAATTTTGTGTGATTGTTTTTGTTATTGATTTTTAAGGATATGTATGAGTATGTGATTAGTATTGTAAGATATTGTTGATTTGTGAGTGTCACCAAATGGGAGTTGGCATAGTGGTTGTGTTTTAGCCTTATGAGTGGAAGATCATGGGTTCAAACCTTGATGGGCAAAGAATAAGCTTTATTTTTGTTAACTAATAGTTGTGGTATGAATGTGAAGGGGTAAAGAAAAGCCTATAAAAGCCCAAACTCGTTTTATTTTTAATACCCACCTTAAAGGCACCTATAAAAGCCAAAAATTAGGTAAAGGGAAGGGTTTTGGCAGTGCTGGGAATTTGATTTTGAGAGGAGCACAAGTTGAGAAAGTGAACTGAGTTTGAGGGCAAGGGCTGAAGCAAGAGGAGATTGTTGAATCAAGGGATCCTATCTGCACAATTTTGATCACACACTCCAGGTTAGGGGAGCTTTTCTTTGTGCGTGTGAATTTCGTAATATGTATATGGTTCTGTGTCATGGATTTCACAATTGATCTATGTTTGGCATGAAATTCGTGTATTATGTGTAGTGATTGAGAGGTTGATTGGTTTGAGGTTGTGTGCATAACCATGTGATACATTATATGATTAGAATGAGGGTTTTGGGTGTTGTTATTTTTGGGTCATGGCCAATATGCGGGTTCAGAAGATTCAAATGTGTTGCACTGCATATATAGGGCTTGGTTGATGATACAAGTTGTTTGAACATGTTTGGTTGCAATTTGGGATTGGTTTGGGTATATTTTGAGTATTTGTGTGCGTGTACAGAGGCAAAACCCTGCAAGTCTCGCCCAAGCGAGTCCATCTCGCCTAAGCGAGAATTGCAAAGCTACTCTTCTGATTTAAAGGTCTTGTAGCTCGTCTAGGCGAGCTATGTTATTGTTGAGCGAGTGACACTCTCGCTTAGGCGAGACTGGCTCGCCTAAGCGAGATAGCAAGGAGGTGTGCTCATGTTGAGCGTGATTTCTCGTCCAGGCGAGGTTTTATGGGTTTTGAGCGAACCAGAGTCTCGCTCAGGCGAGATGACCTCGCCTCAGCGAGATGACCTCGCCTCAGCGAGATGTCTTGGTCATGTTTGGTGCTTCGCATGTATTTTAGCCCAGGCGAGGTGGGAATGGGTGTTTGGGCGAACGTGTGACTCGCCCAGGCGAGATGGCGTGTTTGGTTGCTGAGTTAAATTCGCCCAGGCGAGGTGGACTAGCCTAAGCGAGATTGAAGGTCTAGCGTGGGCGAGGGGTCCCTAGCCTAAGCGAGTTTATGCTAATTACTATGTTTTTATGTGCTTGTGAGTGGTTTGGTTGTTATACCATGGCTAGATTGTATATGCATGTGTTGTGGTGTGTTGGGCTTGAAGGACTAAGTCCATTAGGGGTTTGGGATGTGCTTGGTGGTTGGACACATGATGGGCATGGAACTGGTTGAGTTTTCGTCGGCTACTATTGGGCGAGGAGTCCTTAATATGGTGATTGCATGTGTCGGGCGCACGATCGGCAAGGAACTGTGATGTTCCCGTCGGCTACTATTGGGCGAGGAGTCCATAGTATGGTGATTGTGTGCGTGTCAGGGTCCAAGTGTGAGACTTGGATGTTTTTACTACAAACGAGGAGTCTGTAGGGCAGGACTATGAGCGGGATAGGCTCATAGGGTTGGACCACGAATGAGTCAGTTTCGTGGAAGCACAGGGAAGTCCAAGACCTAGTTCATGCATATGACTCATGAAGGACTATGAGGTCATGATTGGGTGATTATGAAATATGAAATTAGTTATGCTATTTTGGGTTGGGAAACATATTTATACTCATGTTTCTTTATATATATATATGTTGTGCATAGCTCATCCTTTCTGTGTGTGTGTGGCGATGATCGGGTAACTTGTTATCCGGGAGCAGATGATGTGACAGGTGGGCCAGGAGATGTTTAGACTCGGAGCGAGGGCTAGCATGAGATATTATGTAGATACATATGTATTATGTTTATTATTTTATCCTTGTGAAGATTATGTAAACTTGGCAAGAGCCATTAACTTTATTTCAGTTTTATGAATTATGGACTCCTGGTTTTTATAACTCGTATATTTAAAGTTTTAAATTTTTCATGTTTTTGGGAAATGAGGTATTATTAAATGCAGTGCAATTATTTTACTTTGATTTATTTTATTAAATTCGTAATATCCTGACGGGATGTTACACTGTTTGCATAGGTTTTCCCTCTTTCCTCCACTTAGTTGCTTGCACTTATATGTAATTGCAGTTCTATGTATGCTTTTTCCAAAACCTTTTATGCTAAAGAAGCTTCATAATGAGGTACTGTTTTTTCCTTCCATGTGTGTGATTTTATTTCTTGAAAATTGAGGATGTTGTTCACTAAATTTTTTGTTTGGTAATCAATACACCACAACAACCAAAGAACACATAGAAAGTAATTTGGAAGGGCTCGCCGTAGATTATGTCTGGTTGTACCCATGGTTTCACTAATGAAGAAGCTGAAGAGCTCAAGTAGTTGAGGTCCTTTATGTTTCTTGTTTGGCTTTATATATTGGATTTTTAACCATTCTTGTTTTTGTCATTAATTGAGAGAGATGGTTCTTATCTGAGAAATATTGGGGAGGATACAAATGAATATATTTTTTGTTTTCTCTGTTACCGATATTACCAATGAATTGAAATAAAGTTATGCCTTCTATTCATTTTGAGATGAGAAATAAGAACATTATAGTTTGGGACTAATAATATATACTAGTTAGTTGTGCTGTTGGAGGAACTTTCCTGTTAGAGAGTAGGGATTCTATACTATATTTCATGAATTATATATGTTGATTTGGAGTACTTTAAGAAAATAAAGTTTTTTATGATCATATTATTATGATATGAGCCACAATATTGATTTTTTTTTTTTTGTAATTTAGGATGTTTTCCCTTTGTGGAAAGATAAGGAGATCCTTATTTTAGGAGACGAGATCACACGTTTTATGTCCTCTAACACTAGATGAGGCAACCTTAGTTCAGCGAGCCTTAGATTTTGGTAGGGAAACTCATATCTGTATTTCAGATCTGTATTGCAACTGGTGAAATTTATGGTGGTGAACACAGACATGCACAATTGAGATTTGTATATCCACGAATTGTGAGTTTTCATTGGATTATATTTTTTCCTACCAATTTTTTGTTTATTTTTTTGGATATTCAAATGGTTCAGAATAATACTAATGGGTTGTTATGGATTATGGAAAATTTTCCTTGCACATTCTGTCACTGGTTGAAATTTGGTCTAGCTCTCAAACCTGTAGGCCATATCTAAATTGCATGTTCTCTTTTTTATCCTCTTTTCTTCCCTTTAAAATTGTTCTTCATGGAAGCATTTGACTTTTCTGCTTCGCAATTTTAGGTAAAAAAGGAGACATTGCTAACCTAGGTGAAAAAGGAAACATTGTCAACACTTTCTTGCTTTATGTAGAAATTTGGTAAACATGATTGTCTTAATTAACAATGATGAATGTTGGACCTTTAGTTTTCCCTTCAAATCTTTATTGTGTGTCTCGGCTTGGAATTATAACTAGTTTTTAAATTTGGGAGAGGGAAAGTTAACTTAAGAGAAAGTGAATTTAACAAGTTTGGCGGAAAAAAAAAAGTCTTTTTGGAACCAATATTGTAATGATATGTTGCATTAACTTGTTTAAGATTTATTGTCCTTTAGTTTTATCAATAAAATGAAACGCTTTTAATGGAATTTCTCATTATACCTTTTTTTATTGCTTTGCAAATTATTTTGGCAGTGGACTTTAGCCATCAAAAAGAACTCGGGAAAGAAGTCATTGTTGTTTTAGTTGTTGTGATCTTCTTGATCCTATTGGCATATGGGAGAAATTGAAATCTCCTTAGATGGTTGGTTCATAATGAAATATGTACAATGTTTAGTCTTTTTTTTAGAATGTATGAATAAATTTTAAAGTTATATACATACATACATACATATATATATATATATATATATATATATATATATATATATATATATATATATATATATATATATAATTTGATAGAGTAAGTCTCTTTTGGATAATGTTTCTTGGATAAAGTAAGTCAATGAAATTCTTTTACTTGAGAATTGTATATTGTTATATTCAGGTAATACTATTATGAATGGAGAAAAATTGAAATAAAAATTAAAAGTATAATCACTTATTATGTCAGGTCTAGGAGTACTTGTCATGGTAAGTTGGATTTATTATGATAGGTATTCAGTGACAATGGCGGAACTTGGACAAAACATTCAGGGGTGCCAAATTAGATTTTTTTTAAATTCTTTATATCTAACTATAAGAACTTTAGAAAGTTGTTTTAAATTGTCTTGGATTCACATGAAATTTCTCAGGTTTAATTCACGTAGATGCATTTTTTATCTCCATCACAAGTCTTCTCTTTGAAAAAGAAAGAATCAATTCTTTTACTTTTTATTATAATTTTTCTAATATAAATTTATTACTACTCACCCATTTAGAAAAAAGATAAATTTATCACCTTTAAGTGATACACATAGTGATACACGAGAAGAAAACATATTGCTTTAAAAAAAGTAGAAAACAAATTTATTCAAAAAAAAAATTAATCAGTCCAAAATGTTTCTTAACTTCTTAAGTCCACTCTGATGTAATTTTATTTTAAAAATAATGTGAGATTGATAGTGAAAATTAAAATAAAAAGGAAAATGGAAGAAAAAATGGAGATATATAAGAAAGAAACGAAAAAAAAACTATGCATGAAGTTTTTTAAAAAAAAATTAAAAAGTTAATATAAATAATATAATAATATATAAAAATAATTTTAAAATAAATATTAAAAATTGAATAAAAAAATGGAAGAGTCGTGGCTCCCCTTGGTCATATCTAAAGTCCCTGTCATAGTAAGTTGACTTACTATGTTAGGTATTCTAATATTTGTTATAGTAAGTCAATGTATTATGACAGGTGTGTTATAAGATGTTACATCTTTATTGTCTTTAAAAATATCTTTTACTCAAAAACTTCTTTAGCATATTTTTATTCCATTAAATTTACATGTTTTATACATTAAATTAAATTTTCACATCTTGCTTATCACAACATTATTTCATTCAAATCAAACTTGTCTAAACTTTGTGTGTTCCACCAAATCCCTATGGATACACATTTGTTGTACTACAAAATTACGTAGTATACTTGCTGAAAAAATAGATTGCATTGAAGCTCCAAAATTGACTAGGAATACATGTTGGTTAGAAGTCATCATATACTATATTAAACTTACAAACTCATACAGTATCGCAGACTAGGTGGTGAGATTCGAAGAAGGTTCTTATACCCTTGTTTGACGATGTCATACTTACTATGTTTAGAGGAATTTGATTCAATTTTATTAGACCAAGGGATTAGGACCTTTGCTATAATCCACTTTTACGAGGGTTGTTGCAATTTTTAGGATTGTTACAATATATATACTTCTATATAACAAGGATTCTCCTTTTTGAGATCCTCTTATATTTTCCAATTTATAATTTAAATAAAAATTATTTTAAATTAAAATAATTATTCTATTAATTATATCATTTTAAGTCGTTGTTTTTCTACATGTAATCATGTTTTAAATTTAACCATTTTTAGTTAAAAAATTATCTACAAAAAAATAAAATGTATTTATAGTAAAATTATAAAATTATGGTATAATTACTAATTTGGTACCCAACTTTTTGGTTAAGTTCAATTTAGTACTCATACTTTTGGTTTGTTCAATTTAGTACCCTAATTATCTAAAAAGATTCAATTTGGTCATCTCCGTTAAGTTGAAGTTAACACCGTATCCGTACAGGAGCCGTGAAATTTTTAATTTTTTTTTTTAGTTTTAATTTTTTTCAAAAAATTTAAAAATTGCCACATGTCAATTTACCATCGTGCCACGTAACAACTTACAATCATGACATGTGGCAGTGGTAATAGTTGTATTCAATTTAGTCCTCTATTTAAATTTTTTGTTCAATTTAGTACCCAATTTTTTAAAATGATCCAATTTCGTCCTTTCCAATTTGAGACCAAATTAGTAACTAAGTTTAATTATAACTTATATATACATGTTAAAATAATTGTTTTGAATTTATACATCAAATCACTACACCTAAATATTCAAATTATTTTATTTTTTGTAAGTGTAAAAAATTTCATGTGTAAAAAATTACAGAGGTAAAAAATGTAAAAAATAAAATAATTTAAGTATTTAGGTGAAATGATTTGATGTATATATTAGAAAAAGTTATTGTAACATGTATATATAAGTTGTAATTAAGCTGATTTACTAATTTAGTCTCAAATTGGAGAGGACGAAATTCATTTTAAAAAGTTGAGGTACTAAATTGAACAAAAAATTTAAATAAAGACTAAATTGAATACAACTATTACTATTTTCACGTGTCATGATTGTAAGTTGTCATGTAGCACGATGGTAAACTGACATGTGACAGTTTTTAAATTTTAAAAAAAAATTAAAATTAAAAAAAAATAATGTTGTTTTAAAAAATAAAAAAAAAATTCACGGCTTGACATATGTCCTGTACGAACATGGTGTTAACTCCAACTTAACATAGATGACCAAATTGAATGTTTTTAGATAATTGGGATACTAAATTGAGCAAACTAAAAGTATGGGTACCAAATTGAACTTAACCAAAAAGTTAGAGTATCAAATGAGTAATTATACCTAAAATTAATTATATCTAATTTTATAATTATAATAATAACAATAATAATAATTTTATTATTTATTTATTTATTATCATAAAGAAAAATGAACAAACATATGCATAATGCATGTGTTTTGACTAATCACTTATAATACATTTTTAAATAAATATTTTTAAAATATTTAATTATCGCATCTAATAATATCTAATATTTTTTTTAATTAAATGATTATTATACATTTTTTTATTTAAAATATTAATTTAATCTTATTTATTTATTTTCTTAGTTATTATAATTTTCCCCCTCCTGATACTTGACTCGGAAAATTTGTATTATATTTTAAGACTTTTAAATTAAAAAGTAAACATAATGATTTGGATAAAATAAACATTATTTTGGAGGTGAAAAAAATGTGAAATTTTTTTTTATTAATTTAAAATATTTTATTTTTATGCATAAGGTTATATGTAAAACCCTAAAAAATACATTTTAGAATAGATTGTGATTTAAAAATAATGAGACTCGATTATTTTAATATTAAAAGATTTTAGTATAAATAATTTTGTTATAAACGAGTTTCATTATTTAAAAACACATAATCTCTCTAGAAACCACTTTTTTAGAGTTCTCTGACTTCTCTCTAAAAGTTCTCACCTTTTGTTCATCTATTTGAAGATCGGAGACCGCAAGGGTGATCCTCTTGACGAGCTCTTCCTTTCTATCCGATTAGTTTCTCCAACCATGTAAGTTGAACTTCTGCTAGTTTTCTTGTGGGTCTTCTCTATTCTGGCTTGCATGTGACCCTGCTTTGGTTGCATGTGACTATTTAATCATCAATATGAGTCTTTGTTGGTCAATGATCATAACGGTAGGTCCTGATCGTTCTTGTGTTATTCCTAAATATAGACATATTGTCCTATGGAGCAGAAGGTGTTTTGGTGTTCCTTTAGTATGTTGAGTTGTTTGGGCTGATTGAGCCGCTTTCTCAGGTATAGAAAGCTAGTATTATTTTGCTTTGTAGTGTTTTTCTAAATTAATGATTGCATGTTGATGAATTTGATATGTGATGAGTATGATTGTTTTGCTTGTATGGTTTGATATATACTTCTCGTAACTAAATCCACAGGTTGTAGAAATATTCAGTGGTTACTTGTGGAATTCACTGTTTGAATTATCTCAAAGTTGAATCCACTAGTTGTGGAAATATCCAATGGTTACCGCTGGTGTGAATTCTGCATCCTAGAGCTAAATCCATAGGTTGTGGAAAAATTCCTAGGTCACTTGTGGAATCTTCTGTTTGTTTCTTCACCTTTAATATGAACTGTCATCTTCCCTCTATCATGTGTGACATTTATGTTTTTCTTTGTGTTTAAGAAGTTTTACTAGTTGTTCTTGAACATTTATGTTATAGAGTGCTTATTACATGAAATTATGAAATATGATATGTGAATATGATGAATGAGTTGTGTATGATTGGTGGGTATGTTTTATGGAGAAGTGATGAGGTTTTAAGTATGAAAGAATCAATGGAATGAGATGGTTAAAGTTCGATTGCATCTTTGTTTTGAAGTGTTGGATTCTGAGGAAATGTGATGATGGTAAGAGAGTGAAAGTGGATCTTAATGGAATGGAATGAGAAAGTTGATTTGAATTGTTTGTTGCATAAGGGTTGTGCTTCTAAGGAAGAAGTGCAGTCCTCACTAGTAGGTTGTTATGCATTGGCTAGGGATATGTGTTGGTCAGAAGCTATCATATACTCTACTAGGCTTACAAACTCATATAGAGTGTTGTGGCCTACGTGGTGAAAGTTGAAGGAGGTTCTTATGGCGGGATTAGGGGTGGGCCATTAATCTGGTGATGCCATAAGTAACTTACCCTGTCTAGAGGAAATTGATTCATGTTGGTTAGACCAAGTGGAGTCAGGACCTTTGCCGCAATCCACTTTTCGTTAGGCCAAGTGGAGCCAGGGCCTTTGCCATAATCCACTTTTATGACAGGTGCACAACTTTTATGTCTGAGTCAATGCATATCCGGATAATTGAGTTTAGAAAGTCTACAATTATATGTTTGGTATTTCTTTTTATGAAAGCTTGAAATATGCTATTTTATAATGTAACAAGTTTAAATGTTATATGATTATTTCTTTTATAAACTAGCTTACTGGTGCACTCTATGTCTCTTGTTGTTTGTATTTCTTTTACGATGATCACCTATTCGGTGGGAGCAGATGAGGTTACAGGTTTAGAGGCACCTTTGGAGGATGAGGAACCATCTGTTAGGCTAGTGAAAGGTTTCTGGGAGTTGTAGTAAGTGGTTAACGTGTGTATATAGAACTTGGTTGGTTTTAGTTGGTTTGTATAAATGATATATTTTTATAGTTTTATCTTCTGTAAGACTATATTAATATATTTTATACAATGGATGATCTATTTTGAACACTATGATGAAACATCCTAGTTTATTAATTTTTAAGTTGCTGAAATTGGGATGTTACATTATAAGAAAACTTTTAAATGTTAAAAGAAATTAAAGGAGTTTTTAAACACATTTAATAATGCATTGAAAATAATAATTACAAAATATATTTTATATTATAAATTTTGTAATAAAAGTTTAAAATGTTAAAATTGATCAAGTTTAAAACTTAAACTTTAAAATATCATTTGTGCATGAAAGTATTTTAGCACCGATTTTTTTTAACAATTGTGTTTTGGGTCAACAACCGAAACATATCAAGACGAGATAAAAAATGTGACATTTTGGCCTCAGTTATAAAGTAAAGCCAAAAAGTTCACATTATGTTTTGGTTTAGGTACTAACTGAAACCTAATACTTTTTTTATTTAAAATAAAATATTTAATTTAAAGATATTAGAATTCATTTATTATTAGAACTGAAGTCCAATACTCTTTAATTTTGTTCAAAATCAAAAAGGATATTTGGCTTCAGTTATGACCATAACTGATACCAAATATCCTCAAAATTAAATAATTTTAAATTAAAAATAGTATTAGGCCTAGATTATTACCAAAGACTTAAAATTATGCTTTGGTTCAAGTGCTAACCAAAGCCTAATACCTTTTTTATTTTAAAAAAGTTAATTTAAAGGGTAATAGAATTCATTTATTATTAGAACTGAAGCCCAATACCCTTTAAATTTTTTTTTAATCAGAAAGGGTATTTGACTTCGGTTATGACCATAACTGATACCAAATATCCTTAAAATTAAACAATTTTAAATTAAAAGTAGTATTAGACTTCGATTATTACCAAAATCAAAGTTGAATACCTTTTTTTATGTGATTTTTTTAATATTTTTTTATTTTTGTGTCTTCATACATTTTAAACCTGCATAGATTGAGACATAACTAACACAAAACACATTATATTTTGTCAAACCCATAATCTGAATACAACTATAAGTTTTGTCTTACAACAAGTAAATATCCTAAATACTTTTGTACATTTGTATTATATATTTTACACAAACTATCTTATCATACTTTATGGACTTATCAGGATTGGTGCAATACTCTTGAATTTTTGCACAAAAGACAATAATTTCAATTAATACATAAAAAGACAAAGTTGCAAAGTATTTGATTCAATGCAAATATTACATTTTCCCAACTAGTTGTAATACGAGCATGATCAATGGTTTTAATCCATTGCATTACATAATAATTGCACTCATATGAGCCAGTTTGTTTATTACACTATAATATATCAACACAATTATAAATAATTGAGGAAGACAAGGAACCAAACAATTATAAATATATGGACCAAAGTTCCAAACCTGAAGGAACAACCATGTAAGTGTTTTTGCTTTAGTAGTTGATTTTCCTGACAACATGTTATGTCTAAAAATTGAACTATGAAAAAAATGAATGTTTTAGGATACATTTATATAACAAAGAAAATTCATAATATAACATCTCAAAATTTATACCACAATATTTTCAGTATGCAAAAAAAAAATGGTTAAATAGTTATTATAATTTTTCAGTTATAAATAAAAAAAAAAAAAAAAA
>Ga0209589_1009087_pt1 | contig 15188 bp, 10 predicted proteins | sample CowpeawhiteBW_FD_187525 | JGI IMG/M metagenome (GOLD analysis project Ga0209589, IMG submission 187525) | Root nodule microbial communities of legume samples collected from California USA - Cow pea white BW (SPAdes) (version 2) | ecosystem: Host-associated > Plants > Roots > Nodule | place: USA... | reverse complement strand
AAAAAAAAAAAAAAAAAACAAAATACATACATGAAAAGTTTTTTTTAGTTTACTTCGTTAATCTTTCATCTACCAAAACAAATTAAATTTAAGTGAATTTATGGTCCCATTCCTCCACTCAATAGTAAAACACATTCTAAGTATTTTGCATATTCTAATAAAATACATTATCTCATTTATATTATTTATATTTTTAAATATTCATCCACATTACATTGAAATATATTTAATGTAATTTAATAAATGTTATTCAACAGATAATTATTGCACTCTTCTATCATCAAATCTTTGAATACACCTACATTCTTTCTTGACCCATTATATGAATAGCGAACAAATAATATGTTAAGTTATCATTGACAACTCTTTCTTCTATAATACCTAATAAAACACAACTCTTTGATCTATTCCAGCTAATAAATGTCATGCAATATTCGAGAAAGCTAAAACTAATGAATAATAATCTTATTATCAACAAAAAAAATTTAAGCGACTTCTTAGAACAACTCAACGATAATATTTTATTAGGATTTTTTATTCAATATAAAAAATAACAAGAATTAATCATTTATTTTTCAAATGTTTTAATTATTGAAAATCACTAATGATGTTTAATAAATTTTTATTCTATTTAGGTTGTTTTTAAAACAAAATCATAAAACTTTCTTATTGAATGAGATTTTCAGTTTCATTGAGTGAAACTTATTCTAAAACAAACACACTTTTAAACATTTACAAAATCTACAAACTAACAAAAAAAAAACTAAAATCACATATAAGCCAAAATGAGAATTAAGCCTAACAAAAAACCCCACTTTGATCCATTATAGACCACAAAAATTAAGGTTTGAGTTGGCATGAAAGGATAAGATTTAGGAATATTTGCCTTTCATTTGATACCCTTCTTCAGGTAGGGTATAGCTATGTGTAAAATAGTAGTATAAGCAACCTTAGAATGAATTGCCAAATCAGCATCATTAAGATTATAAAATGACAGTGTTGGATGTTGTGGACCCTCTCAGAATTTTGAAGGGCCCCATTTACCATGACAAAGAACTCAACTTAAGGAGTGTGTGGACCTTTCACCAAGTTGGGGCTTTGTGACATTGATTTATGCAACTTTTAGTTTATAGTATTTAATATAAAGATTTGGAGATGTAGCATTGTCCCATCTGTGATTGTGTGTGTTCCCTCCCAAACAAATTGAAATGCAAAATGTTGCACCACAACCAGCCCTTTAAGTTTAGCCAATTTCCAAGGTCTACATTTTCCCTCCAATGGTCCCCCTTTACCATGTTTGAGTTTCTAAATCTTCATGATCATACCCAATGCCACACATTAAACCAGACTCCATAATTTTATCAACTTTTTAATACATTAATCATGATTATTTGGATAAAGTTTTGAATCTAAGTTTTGAACAGAGAAAGATTAGATTTTTATTTTATTTTATACAAATTTTCGTGTTCAGCCTTCCTAAACATAATGGTTTAGAAAGAAATAGTTTAACTCTAAATATAGACAGATAAAAGTTGCAGTTTTTTCTGTCACTAAGATTGCCGACCTTGCTGTGCAGTTGAGAAGTTGAAGTCCTAAATTTAGTACCACGTTGGATTTTCCGAATTATTGTTATTATTTTGTAAACAGAAAAGGAGAGTTAAGAGGGTGATACTGGAAATTGGGAAGTTCCAAGCAGTTATAGTCGACGATAATTAAGCAAAATATTTTGCCTCGAGTTCGTGACTATTCAACATCTGTGATTCTCTAAAGGTTTTAAATTTGGAAGGAAATAAAGACTGCTGCACAGTCACTGCTTCAGAGTGTGGAGAGTTCACTGGAGTTGATTCTGAAAGGGAAGAGAGATCCATAGATGCTGTCTTTGTCACTCTCTGGATTCTGAGCCTTTCCAGAAACCATTTCTCTGTTTTCTTTTGGATTAGGATTATACTCCTCTCTGATTGTACGTGAAGTTCCTAGTACAGAGATTAAGGTTGATGGAATGAGCAAAATATGAAAAAGTTCCGTTTTTGAAACATTTGCTGCACTGTTTATCTCCTGCTTTTTGATGGGTATGCAGCTTTTGAAGGTTTTTTGTTTTTATTATTTGTTTCTTCTTTTTATTTGGGGGTTGTATTGTACTTGATTTCGAGAACGGTGTTTGAGATTAAACCGACTTTTCTTTACTTTTCCAAAAAGAAAGGACCTTTAACCATCCATCTTCAAATGTCTGTTCCCGGTTTTTAATTTGCAAATGCTGGTCAGTTTTCTTGTAATCATTTGTTTTCTGCTATGACTTTGTAATTTTCGGTATGTGATTAATGCATGTGGGTATTTCTGAGCGTGTTTCGTGCTCATTTCCATATTAGGAGCAAGTTCCATTTCTGGGCTGCATTAACAATCCTTCCTTTTTCGGTGATGACAGAGAAAATTGAGGAAAATATAATGCACTGTGGAGTGTTTTTTCATTCCACGTATCTGTCACACTTCCTGTCTAGGTTATTTATAATTGATCCCTGGAACAGAGCCACTTTTTCGCGAAGGAGCATCGCCATTTTTGTTCAAGTTGGATTTGTTAAATCTAATGCTCCCAGTTTTTAAAGTTTTCTTCTTTTTTTTGTTTAGTTAATTCTTATGGTATGTTAGGTCCGCAATTTCGCTTTTGTGAAATCAGGACTCAGGTTTTTCTTTGCGACGTGGTTGAGTTTCTTTGTACTTGTTCTGTGAACAGTGTTCACTCAATTTTGTTTAAACGGTAATTTTTTCCCTTTGCAGTGACAATATAAGAGTTATGGATATTTCTCACTATACAAGGATTGTCTTTGATAAAATTCATAAATTTGAGCCAGAGCATGCTAGAAAGATAATTGGCTATCTCCTTCTACAAGACCATGGAGAACTAGAAATGGCAAAATTGGCTTCGTACCCTGACTATTTCATCCGTGAAGTTGCATTTCAGGCCAAAAGGGAGCTTCTAAGATTGTCTGCGAAGCCAGATATGCTTCCAATTTCACACATGGTCAACCCTCAACAAGGTTATAGCCATTTAGCAGTAATGTCTCCAAGAACTCCTACTACAACAAACTTTCAGGCTCCCCCTCTGTATTGGGATCCACAACCTGCTGGAAATATCAATGCAGACTTTATGGCAATGAATTACTTGGATTCTGTCATGGAGCTTCAGAAGCAGACACAACTGTGCAGTTTGGAGAATCGTGTAGATGCTGTAAAGACTGGAACTGTAGGGGTTGCCAATGATTACTATAGAGATGCTTCTGCTGCCAATTTGGGTGGAAAAGCTGGGAGAAGGTTTTCTGAATATCCAATGAAAGTTTGTCACTATTTCAACAAAGGATTCTGCAAGCATGGAAATAACTGCAGATTCTATCATGGTCAAGTTGCCCCTGAGAATTTATCTCAGATGTATGGAAATGATGCTAATAATGAGGATCATGTGATTTCTCCAGGGTCACTAGCACAGCTAGAGTCAGAAATTATTGAGCTTCTAAGATCAAGGGATGATGCAATATCGATTGCTTCTCTGCCAATGGCGTACTATGATAGATATAAGAAGGTACTGCAAGCAGATGGTTATTTAACTGAGAGCCAGAGACACGGTAAGTCTGGCTATAGTTTGACAAAGCTTCTTGCGCGACTGAAAAATAGTATTCGGCTAATAGTGAGGTAAAGTCTTAACTTTTTTGCATGTAATGTGTATTTAGTGTTTGATCTTTGTGATCCTTATTTGACTTTTTTTGTGGTTAAATTACAGACCTCATGGGCAGCATTCAGTGACTCTGGCAGAAGATGCTCCCACACAAATGCAGAAGGGAGAGTTTGCTCGAAATATCAGTGCTTCACGACAGATATATCTGACATTCCCGGCTGACAGCACTTTCACAGAGGATGATGTCTCAAACTATTTCAAGTATGTTACAATTTTTTGTTGTTGAAGTGCATGTTCACACTAGTCTACTTTTGCAGTTGATTATTTGCACTAATGAACTGACTTTTATATGTTTCATTTGTAGCACATTTGGGCTTGTTGCAGATGTTAGAATTCCAAACCAGCAGAGAAGGATGTTTGGATTTGTGACATTTGCTCATTCAGAAACTGTCAAAACTGTTTTGGATAAAGGGAATCCCCATTGTGTTCGGGGTTCTCGGGTTCTTGTGAAACCTTACCGGGAGAAAGCAAAGATTAATGAAAGGTGAATTCCTTGTGGCTTCCTTTCATTTTCTTATTTAATTGAGGTTTTTGCAGTATTCTGGCTTCAAATTCTCATTTATTCTTTCAACTGTAGTTATTTGAAGTTCATGTTTTAAGATCAAAGCTTATAGCTTTTGGTTTGAAATGACTACATAATTATTGTCTGTAGTTAGCAAAATTTGATGAAATTTTCTTCCTTGATGATTCCATTGTTCTTAGTTATTCCTCCTTGGTGATTACACAGCCTCATATTTATCACCCATAATTTGAGGACCTTTCAGTTCAGTGCCTTCGATGTCATCTGTTAGTTGAACATTTGAAATAACAAACTCAGTGATGATGTCTTCTGATAAGATCTTTTTTGCCTTGATGATGTATTGGTGATCTCTCAATGTTTGGTCCTCAAGTCAATCAGGATTGAACCTGATTGTCACAAACATGTCTCATTGATGCAACTTCCCAAACCTCAATTTTTTGATGATACATTTTTTTGTCAAATTAAGTTACAGGTGGCTATGGCCATGGTTTAGCATTATATACTTCATTCGATCCTGCAAAGACACTTATTTTTCATAGATATAACATGTATTATCACCATAGGAATCCCAAAAGTGATATCCTTTCAGTAGGAAGTGCCTGTTTAATCTGAAATACAGTATCCTGCCATCTTACAACTCTAGTGTGACTTTTGTTGTGATATAAGAGACCTTTTCTTAGAAGCTCTTTAATATGTTTCTGGATGCAAATTACTGCATCGTGTGTCCTTCACTGTAAAAGAGATCTGGTTGGTCACTTCACTCTAAGTCAAGGCATACCAAATTACTAAACCACAATAATGAATATGCCAAATCATGCATGGAAGGGGAATTGATTAAGAACATATAAGGATTTCAAATGCATTCTTTGAACTGTCAAATACTAGTTTTCTCTCTCTGTTTGTGTCGTTGCCTATTTTCTAAATGCAGAAGTAAGATGAACAGATGTAGTATCTTGAATCAGTATTTACATCTTAAGAAATCTTACATGCTACTTATATTCCTTTTTCCATAATACGTTTCACCTCATTTCAATTTAGATGCAGGAAGTACACTGATAGAATTGAGCATACGGTTTGTTATTCACCCCACTGTGTAGATACGGACTCTGAACTTAACTCCTCAAGTATGATGTCTTATTCAGAAGAGCATATAATTTCCCTTTGTAATTGATTTTCTCCTCCTTATTTAACGTTCTGATTTCTCCCTCTCCCCTCTTGTGGTAGAAGATTTTGTACAATCTAATGCATAATTATAATTTATTTAGCTCCAAGAAGTTTGGGGAATCATAGATCCTTTAGGAGGATGCTAATTCAAGAGCAAGAGCATGAACAGGCCCGGGAACATGAGAGGAGAAGCCTTGCACAAGCGCAGTTGTCCTCAAGATCTTTATCCAGCTCACCTCATTTTGGTTTCTCCTTGGATGAGACAAAAGTTTCAGATGGTGTGAAAGAATACATTACATGTTTGCTTATCAAGTTTCAGTATATTCTATCTATCGTATGACAGATTGATTGAAATAAATTATCATGCAGATCACTTCAATCTTCAGTCAACAGAAGAATCATTCAGTTTTCCACTGCATGCCAAATCCAAACATACAGACGACAATTTCTCTGATGAGGAAAGGTCTGCATTCATTTCTCTTTTCTATTACATTCTACTCTCTGCATGTTTTTTAATACATTAAGGTTTAATTTCACTCTACTATGGCCAATAATTTGTTGCTTGAATTTAATCAGGTATGCATCCATTTCTAAGATAGCTTTTGTTTTGTGAAGTAGAAAATGAGACTTGATGCAATTTATGTGTAGATGACATTATTTGTTTGCAAACATGCAGTTTGGCTGCAACCACATCTCCTGAAATATTTTGTTGACTAAGGATGATGTAATTTATGTTTTCAATTCTATCCAGCTATCAAGGACTCAACCTCCCAGACAGTCCATTCGCGTTTCCAATAGATAGTGAGATGTAAACAATCATAGTTTCAGATACATATACACGAAATATAGAGTTCAAATAGATCAAGGCCCGAGGTATCAGCTTTCTTTTGATACACAAGACAGTTCTTCCATTGAACTTTTTTCTCAACCAGTGCAGCAATTTAGTCAAAATTCCAGGTAGTACATACATGCTGAAGAAGACATTGCAAGAAGTTCCTCTTCACAAATGGAATTGGTGGCATTAACAAAAGTTAAAGGATACATGTAAGAAGGTTATAGCTTTTAACTACAGACAGGAGGCAGGTGGCAGAAGAAGCTTTGAATTTTAGAACATATAAGTATAGTTATGTTTTGTTTGATGAAGTCATTAGTGGATGAAAAGAACTATTTTCTGTTGTCCACAGTTTTTCTTAGCTTAAAGAAGCTTTGAATTTTAGAACATATAAGAAATATAGTTATGTTTTGTTTGATGAAGTCATTAGTGGATGAAAAGAACTAGATATTTTGTTGTCCACAGTTTTTCTTAGCTTAAGAACCTTAGAATCTGTCTATGACTAAGGGATGTATACTGTGAACAACTTCAATAAAGGTTTTTTATCCATCATATGAATATTGTGTTCTAGTTTTTTATTTGGCACTCTTTTGATTTTGATGTAAACTTGATGCTACTAAGTCCAACTCAAATGGTTTTATCTCTAACACTTAGGCTGTGAAACTTTGTTTTAGAATTTCAAATCTAATGCTAGTTATGTAATGCTGATAAATTTGGATAAAACAGGTTAAGTGGAAAGGGATTGTGGTAGGCAATAATTAATTCATCTACGGTTTTAAAGTTAAGGTCCTTATAATTTGTTCTAAAATTTTAGTGAAAAAAAAAGTACTAATCTTATTAAGAAAATATTTGTGCCATTTCATAAAGAGGTTAATACGCCAGAAATACATATATTTTTTTATGCTATTTCTTCCAAAAGCTCAGTACTTTCTGGTAGAATATAAAAAATAACATGTATTTATCTATATCTCGATATATTTCATAATCTAGAAATATCATTTTAGATTATATTTTAAATTACGTAATTCGAGATATAATTATTGGAATATGATTGTTTTAGATTATGTCAGAATATATTTTAGATAATTTTGAATTACTCTGAAAATGTAATATGTTTTAACGTTGATCCTTTGGTTATTTTTTATATTGAGGGTGAAAAAATAAATTAAGAGGTGCCAGCAAGGAAAAATCTTGAGTTCTTCTTCCAAAAGTAGGTTTTTTATATTCAATATTCAACATTGTCATGGTTTTTCGGGTTGAATTTTTCTCTTTGTCTGGTTGGTAGAAAGAAAATAAATATAAATAAAAAGATTAAAAGTAAAGAAAAATTGAAAGTATGTTCACATTCTTATTTAATATTTTAAAAGGATGAATTGACATTTTGATTGTGATTGTGGTGCCTTTGATACTCAATCATTGTGATTATTATTCAGTGATGTAAACCACTTTTGACCATCTAATCTATAAATGAATTAAACTTTGAACGCTTAATTAGATATTCTCTTGAAAACGATTTTGGACAATAAGATTTGAATATTTAGAAACTTCTAATTAGAAAATTTAACCAGTAGATTGGCCATTTTAATTAAATTGATTCTCTTGTAACTTGCAATTTGCTTCCGTTATAACCCTCATTTTTGTTTTTCCATCTCTCTGATGGTTGATAATCAAAGATGTTTGAGAAACAAATAAAATTGTTTGCTTTGCATTACAATTTTTCTATTACCTATCCGGCAAATCAATATATATATATATATATATATATATATATATATATATATATATATATACAGGATAATGAACAAGCAGCGGAGAACCGAGTACATTACAGAAAAAATATGGAATTAGTCACCATGATAGAATAAAATGAGAAGTGCTAATATAATCTATGAATAATCTATTCCAACATTCTGCACTTAAAGAAAAAATACTGTTCTCTCACATGAACAATCTACCATTATTTGATTAAAAGATTTTCTATATATTCATTTTCCTACTAGTGAAAGATGATGGAAGTGATATATTACACTAACTGAAAATGTATAACATCTAATAAACCAGGTAGAAGGTATTACAAGAAATTGAGAGAATAAGAATGTTATTTTATCAACTCACATGTGATAAGAATTGCCGCAAGGTAACAAAAATTGTATAGTTCTGGTGATGGCAATGAGTCCTATTCATTTCAGATACACAAAAGAAGAAAACAGAAAAAAAAATATATCTACAAACACATGTCACTGAAGGTAAAAAGGAAACATGAGAGTAGCGGTGACAGAATCCAGAAGTTGAATCTTAAAGTTGATGCAGCTTTGTTCTTCAAATTATGCCCATATAAGTTTGCAATATTGTCCACGAGCACTTTGTAAACAACTGCTTGAATTAAACACGAACAGCAAGAATGAATTTCACACTAGTGTAGCAGCTTCTGCCGAAAATAAGACACTGATTCGAGTGTCATGAAATCATGTGCAGATGGTATGCCAGTAAGCTGAACAAACTCTAATGACTGACTGAGCTTTTCAGCCACGACACCAACCATCAATAACATTTTGTATCAACACGATACATGACAATAATATTTCAACAAATTCCTCTTCCAGTACTCATGCAAGTTGACTACTATACACTTGATTCTGTTCTGTCACATTTTTCTTTCATATTTCTCAGCAAACTTTTGAAGCAATAATCTCTGACGGAATGCCAAATATTTATCCAAACTTGTTCCAGCCCACTGTTCGCAAAAACATTCATCAGTTGGTACAAAAGATCCAAGGGGAAATGGTCCTTTTGGAGCTTTCTTTAGGGAAACTAAGAACCTATGACGTGGACGAATTCTCTGGTCCAAGGATAAACTAAGATACATTGGGTACTTGGTCAAGGACTGCACCTCGTTGTTAAGTTCATTTACCAAGTACAAATATTTGGGCTTTAGATTTTCCTCCAAGGACAGAGATAGCACCTGCAGACACAGTAGTCAGCATTGACAACAGGTACAAACTGTTCTTTACATATATAAGATATATCAATTCAAAAGATCCAAAATGAAAGAATGAATGGAAATTTGGAACAGTGAAACAGGATACGTTTCTTAAATTAATAACGAGGGAAATACATTAAAAAATTACCTGTGTAAGGCTCGTCAATACTTTCAAGATATCTGAATTTTTCATTCCTATGCTCCTTAAGAAATTTATTCTTGGAAGTAATCCATCATCTATGCTGTAATGGAGAAGTTGGGGATGTTTTGTCACCATCTTCACAATGCTATCCCTGGGTGCACCCAACTCCTTGGTAAGAAACATATAACGCATATTCCATGAAATGTCAATTCTTTGCACAAGAATTTGGGGACTCAGCTGAATGACCTTACCCAAATCTTTTTCCTTGATGCCTACTTCCTCAACTAAATATCTAACTGTAGGTTTTAATGAATTTTCAACACTGTAAGAAAACAAAGACGGAGCAGCAGCAATGATTTGCCCTATTCTAGAATTCGGTATGCCCAGGCCCCTCAAGAAAGCAACACGAGACTTCAAATTGTTCTCCACTGTATACTCAAGAATTTGTGGCTGCCTCAATAAGATTCTTCTTACATCTCTATGTTTAACACCAACACTCAATAAGTATTCTAACCTTTCCTGTGCGGAACCAACATTAATTTGAAGTGCTTGCATGTGCCTCTCATATATTTGGACAAAGTGTGACTCCTTCATTCCAAAGGTGCTCAAGTAATCAAGAAGTGGTAACCATTTCGAATCCAAAGGAATTTCTTCAGACAACCGCGGATACTTTTTGTTCTTTACATTTCTACTAACCTGCAATTTGGGAAAAGAAAAATGAGGCTCAAGAGCACAAGTACATTAATGACATGCTTTGACACTAAATAGCTCACCTTATCACCATTTGGTGCCTTTCCACTCTCATTTCGTTGCAAGGATGCCACTCTCTCACTTCTAGGCAATCTAATGCTTTGTTCGTTGTCCAAAGATCTCAAACCCCACTCCCACTCCTTCTCTTTATCCTTTCCTGCACAAACAAGGTTATGAACATCAAACTTTCCCCTTTAAACCACTCAATTAAATACTTTCAGTTATACATACCTTTAACTGTCTTCGACTTCAATCTCTTGTTCCTAACATCAAATTTAGCAGGCTCAGCAAATTCCTCCTGCACACATATTACACAATGAAAGGGAAAATTAATAACAAACAAACATCAATGGCAGATTTCAGCAGATAATCGAGCATTCCACAATTTTGTTACCTTTTGGACAAAGAAAACATTTCAAATGCATAATTAAAACCCATTGAATTTAAAGCATTATCTTTGACCACACAATGAAAGCAAACAACTCACATCAGAAAGCCAATCATCATCATCTTCGTCGTCCTCCTCCTCGTCCGTTTCTTCATCGTCTTCATCACTATCGTACATCGACAGTGCCCCTCCATACTTTGACTTCCTGTTGGTTTTGATAATTTTCGGATTTGAATGTGCTGCAAGTTTCACTAAACTCTTCAACCTTGCAGAATCCAATTTCCCTCTCTCCAAGTTCCGAAATTGGGACTGAAAACACGAAGGAGTCGAAAAGTATAGCAGGGGTTTATAGGGATAGAGAGACACAGAAGCAGCCATTGCTAAACAGAAACAGAAAAGAATATACTCCAAAACCCTAAGTTAGAATCTCTCTCTGCACTACCAGAGGTTTATCCTCTTTCTATCTTAAACGGTGTCGTTTTTACTTAAAACCATATCTGGAAACATGAGTCACACAAAATAACGCGTAGGTGGCGCGAGCCCGTGGGCTAAAAAAGCCCACGTGGCATTCTTTATAACGGTTGTGGTGTTGTGAACTGTGAAATGAATGAGCTTTTGGGAGAGTTAGTTAACTATGGAGGGAGCAGTTGCAGCGTATTCTTTGTCTCTGCTTTCATTGGGGAGTGTGAAAACAAGGAGCAGAGTGTCTCGGATCTCTGTCGTGTCTGGGAGACAAGGTTGTAATGTTTGGGTTAAGAATGGAAGAAGAAGAAGGGTAAGGGTGAGTGCTGTGAACGTGGAAGATATAACCACAGTACTTGATCCAGCTCCGGTGGAAGTCACCTGGCAAATTGTGGTCGGAGCTATAGGTACCTTCACTCACACAATCACAACCTTTTAAGTTTTCACTTTACTAGAACTGTTCTTATCTAAGGGACAAACAAATCTTAAAGGCAGATCCTTTTAGCTGTTTTGTGTTTTGTCCTTGTATTGATGGAAAGAGAATGGTGTTTTTGTTACGAATTTGGGTTTTGATTTTCTTTGGGTTTGAATTTTTCAGCTGGAGTTACCCCTTTTGTGGTGGCAGGGATCGAATTTCGAAAAAGAATTGTAAGTCACTCTTTTGGTTGAGTTTATGACTTGTTTGTAAGTGGTTAGGTATGTAACTGGTGTGTTTCAATGCATCATTGTTGGATGCTGTTACAGATAGCTCAACAAAGATGTGAGGAGTGTGGTGGGTCGGGGCTTGTTCTAAGGGAAAAGGAATACTTCCGTTGCCCAGAATGTGGTATGATTGCATTCACTTCTTCTCGTGTCTTGTACTCTGTTCAAGCAATTAAGTATGCAGGTGGGAGAATTTCAATGTATCTTTCTGAAATATTCCTGATTAAGTGGGATTTTTAATGTGTCCAGTAATTGAACATCGAACTCAAAATATTGAATGTGAGAAGATTTAAAATTCAATGTTTACTGTGACAACTACAATCTACTAGGATGTACATTGAATACCTGGGAATTGTGGAAATCCTTGCATTACCAAGCTAATTTGAATGTGCATTGTCAACCTGAGAATATTTTATTGTTAAAATAGAGATTTTTCATAGGTCCTTTTCCTTTTGGTCCACAATTTCATTCATTTTGGCTCTGAGGAGCTGTGACAGGTGATATAATGGTCAATTCTAGCATTTCTTCAGTAACTTCATTTCAGCAGTGTAACTTCAATATCTCGTAGAACCTTTTAGGCATAAGTTAAAAGTGCTTTTGAGAGTTTTTTTTTTTCATTAGAACTATAGAGTTTTTATTAGAAGTCTAGAGTTTTTTTTCAACAGATAAATTCTCAAAAACTCTTCGAGGTTGGTAAGGTATCCCAGCAGGTTCTTAAATGTTTAAGTTATCGGTATCACTTGTAACTTATGTTTCAAACCCTTTATTACTCTGAAAGTATCAGCAAAAAGTAAGAAATGGATTTCACAACCATAATGTTGATACTGAAATTTGGCAAATTGGTATCGTAAGTATGAACTGTAAGCTACATCAGGGGAGTATTTACATCCGTGTCCATGCTTCATAGAGTATGAACAACTTTATGCCTCGTTGCTTTGTTTTCCTAATTTTTTTTTACCATTTATGTATTGTTGATCTACCCTCAACCTACTGTATAATTCATTATCTTGCGGTTCTTAACATACTTTCTATTGCAGGTGGGTTCCTTCCTTGGCAATCCTGGAAAAGATTCTTTTCAGGCTAATTTCTACAGCGTTGTACAAAAAAACCATACTTCAACAGTGACAAATTTATTAAACAGAGATTCAATGTTTGTGAGAATACTCTATCATACACAAACATAAACAACATAGTAAAGCTATTTGTAATACCAACTACCATTTTCATTAGAAACATTGTAATTTCTTTCTGAGAGAAATGGTATTTGCTACCCTCTTGATATGCCCACCCAAGGAAAAAGAATTCTGCAGCAACGGAGACATGTTTGTGAAGTCTCAATATTTAGACGATTTGTGAAAGTGGTAGAAGCTTGGGTTTTTAGCTGTTTTTTTTTTTTCACTGTAGGTTGTTCTGATTGAATTGACTCCAATTTTTTCTTAATCTTCAAATGCATATGATGTAATCAGAATGAAGTGCGTTTAAGTTGATAGAGCCAGAATTTAAATCCCACAGTAACGAATTTACCAAGGGGTTGAATGGAGAGAATCACCTCCAATGATTTATGAGTGTTTATATAAAAAAATCTGATATCACATTCAATATAAAACTATTGATTAGGTGGAAGAGTTGAATCTAAAATTAAGAGAGAATCATTTCAGAAACTTAATAAGTGACACCTTTAATAAACAATTTAGACATTTGTACATATGTCTATGTGTTATACTTCATAAAGAACAACAAGCATCGATTAGTTTTTAAATTGTATAAAAATGTGTGGAAAAAGTCTATGTTTTTAAAGATCTTTCTGATGTGAAAAGGTGCTGATGTTGTTACAAGCTTTTTTGGAGCAGGTGTTTATTTGATCTCATCTCTTATCCAAATAATATACATCTTTTATACCAATCATGTCCAATTCGCTACTCATTGAAAAAAACAAGAATAGAAAAACAGTTTCCTCGGGTAAAGTCTCTCAAGGGAAGATTATCATTTTAAGGTTGATTCCTTTGTTCCATCCACAAATAATGTACCTCAGATTAAGGTGGTCAACATCTGTTTTCTTCAGTATTTATTCTGCTAAAAGGGCCAAGTGGACATTATAAAATCCTTCCTTATCAATACCAACTCCATCCGAAGATTCTTTTCAAATTACGCAGACTTCACTTGTGTCATTACTGATGTCAGATACGAGTAATTGTGAGTTGACCTTGGCTACCAAAAGTAGTCTACACGAATCTGTGACAAAATCTCCACTTCTTATCCTTCATCTACTCTTTTGGTCTATAGTCTTACATGATTGATAACTTTTTCAAGACTTTATCATATTGACTCTGAAGAGTGCATCACCATCTCTGTTCGTGGATCTTGCAGTAAGGTAAGACTTTAGTGACAAGATTAAAGGCCACGTTAATAGTTCTGGTTTTATGGTGATTATTCCTTGGCTTGGTGCTTGAGTTGGTACAGCCACTCTTTTGGACTTCAATGTTATCCCTCGATGGAAATTTTAATCGCATTGATGGACTTCAACTGCAAATTTTTGTAACTTTATTGGGTGCATTTTGTTGCTTTGCAAGGGGTGATGTGATGAACAAGGATTATTCTTTACTGTGCAACCAATTTGTGGCTCGAACTCCTCCAAATCACAGTTGAATATCACATCAATTGGCGTACACCAGTTGATCGCAATTGGTCAAGACTAATGAAAATTCTTCATTTTTTCTGCAATATTGGTCAACACAGAGATATTTTAAAGTCATTTGACTAATTCACAGAACACTGGTCAATCTTCAATTAACATGCATCAATCTTGCGATTATTGAGTAGCCGTAAAACAAAGTGAAAAAAAGAGGAAGAAATTCATAGCCATTAGAAAAGTATGACGTATGGCTGACAATAGATTCGTGTCATCCTATAGTAAGATTTACGACATGGACAATAGTTATGGTATTGAAAACGGAAAAGAACAGTGAAAACAGTTTAGTTAAAATCTCAAGTAAAATTCCAGAACTGGATAACATAAGAGATGGGTTTTCAAGAGTGAAAAGAAACAAAAGAAATGCAGCATTAATTCTGATGTGAAACGGATAAAGATACATTTATGCATGTCGGTGTGATTGCTCGTAAAAGTGGTTGAATTGAATCCAAAAACGAGGAGTTGGTGGTTAATTAAATGTCTAACTAGGTATCAACCATCGCAATGTGCGGATAATTTAATAGAATGAACCAATTTAGTTGACGAGATTAAGAGAGTGATTTCTGATCCTTAAATTTGAAGCATCAATGAGATTTATGTTATATACTAGTCCTTCTACCCGTGGAACGCACGGGATTTTTTTATATGTAATAATTATGGTAATAGCAATGGGTTTTTGGATATTTAATAATCTATATGATGATAATTTAATGTTTTAAAAAGATGTTGACGTGTATCAATGGAATAGATCAATTTAGAATGTAATTAAAGTTGTATGTCAAGTTAAGATTTGATTTCATTGAATATTGTCGTCAAGCACCAACAACAAAAATAT
>Ga0209589_1009084_pt1 | contig 15192 bp, 6 predicted proteins | sample CowpeawhiteBW_FD_187525 | JGI IMG/M metagenome (GOLD analysis project Ga0209589, IMG submission 187525) | Root nodule microbial communities of legume samples collected from California USA - Cow pea white BW (SPAdes) (version 2) | ecosystem: Host-associated > Plants > Roots > Nodule | place: USA... | reverse complement strand
ATATTTATATATATATATATATATATATATATATATATATATATATATATATATATATATATATATATATATATGAACTGATTACCATTGAAAAAGTGCTAGAAACAAGGTTGTTGAATTCAAGTTTGTTATGAATTTTCGATCAGAGTCAAAGCTATCTACATAAAATGTCAATAGATAAGTGTGTATATATAGGAGATGTAAAAATGTAAGCTTTGGAATCTATATCCCTATTCCCAAAAACTAATCTCACAAAATAAATTCATCCTCACATAACAAACTCTTAGCCGTGATGCAACTTATGATTTCTTTAAACTCAAAATATAACAAAAGCTCTATTCAAATTGTACATTATTCTCTGTAGAGTTCGTAATAAGAAAGACATATAATACCATAGAGTACACTTGATGGTATTCAAACCATGAACTTAACTTGTTCAAAGTATAACACAGACCCTATATTATAAACACAAAACAAAAAACAAATCAAATTCAAACCAATTAATTAAAACAAGAACAAAATCCTAAATTACATATATGAGATGAGATAATGACCACATTGTTTCAAAAACAACATAACAGTGAGATGTTGAGGTTAGAATACTAGGGCAAAGCACTTTGGGAGTAGGGGTATAAGATGAGGGGCAAGAAATGATTGTACAATGTGAAAGAGAGATGAGCAACAAAAACTTACCGAATTAAGATCTACCTGAGATTGAGATTGAAGACATGATAAATAGAGTAGAGATGCAAGAAATATTCATACTAAAGTGATATAATTTAAGTGTGAGATCATGTATGAAGAAAGTAGTTTCTTTTTCACATATGATTAACACCTATGATGCACAGATACAATACGTGTATCAGATACGATAGTGTCTAACGTACCAGTACGTTTATTTTCAAAATAATACGATACGATACATGATATATGTATAAAGAAAAATGTACAATATTTCTTAAAATCACGATAAATATATGATTGTTATTGTGTAATCAAAATTAAAATCATATGTATTAAACGTTGTCAATATAAAAAATTATAAATTATTGTCATCATATAAGTACTATTGTTCGATAGATTAGAAACTTCATTGATAAGTATCGGTAAAGTATCTTAAAGTACCAGACATGGATACGCAACCCAAATTGAATTATCGATAATTCATAGGTTGACACATATGTTGATGGATGACCATATTTTATTGTTTAACTCACATATATAATTGTTTTTTTAAGGGGAACACTTACAAAACGTGGCATAAAACATATTCATGTTTTGTTGACTAGGGTATTTGGTGATCTCATAGACACACTTATAAAAATGTTGTTTTTTCTATGTTTAGGAACAATCACATATACGTGAATTAGTTTAAGATGGCCTAAAGTTAAAAATGGTATGGTGAGATAGATACTTCTTTTGCCTTATTATCTGACAAAGTACATGTTAATATTGTTCTTAAGGAACCTACTTTCACACTCTTTATCCGTTTCGACAATCTTGCCATTGTGGTTGTTCATTAAGCATAGCATTATACTCGCATGGATCTTAGCTAGTATAGTGATGCACATCCAATAAAATGCATTAGATTAGTCACATAGTTAACATAAAGAGGTATATCGAAGCATAAACATATTAGTATTTAAGAAAGGGGAAATAGACCAATAAGACAACATATGTGAACTATCTGAGTTAAACCATCCTTATGCTGAATCAGGATTAAATGTAAATAAATTGGAACCAATCGAGTTCAGATCAGAATAGTACAAGGCATTGGAAATAGTATGATTTGTTGATATTCAATTCTAGCTCAAAAATTATAAAGAAGAGGAGAATATATATTTGTCAAGAATCCACAACCTTTTTGAATTAGAACAAAACTATAGAAGAACGTACTTGGTTTAAATTTAATTTTCAACATATACTTAAGTCCAAACTATAAATGCTTGTGGGAAAATGAGGTACACATGCACAAGAAATGCTCATACAACTAGTCTATGTTAATTATAATTGTGACAGGCTAGATAGCCAAGGCAAGTGAGTTACAAGAATTAATAGTAAAGAGTTTTTGCAATAAAGCTTATAAGGAAGTAGTTGGATGAAGAGGAATATAGCCTAACAATAAGAGAGTAGGTGTAAGAGATAAGGGGCAAGAAATGATACAAAGTTTTACAACGACAGAGAGATGTGCAATAAAAACTTATCGCCTTAAGATCTATTTGAGATGCAGATTGAAGACACAATAACAAGAAATATTCATAGTGAAATGATACAATTTGGGTGAGATCATGTATGAAGAAATCAATTTATTTTTCACATATGGTTGACATATATGTAAAAGGATGACTATATTTTATTATTTAATCCACACATTAATTTTAATTAATTTTTATAAAATAATAAAAAATTACTGTAAAGGAAATATAATATTATCAAATATTCAATATTAAGAGAATTGTTGTTTCTTCGATATCATATATTTTGAAAAAAATTATAATTATATACATTTTAAATTAGAATACCAAATAAAATTTCATGAGAAGCAAAACATTTATTAAATTTGCAAACATTAAAATATTTTAAAAATTTAAAAATATTTAAAAATATTTTTGAAAAAATATAAAAGAAAAACAAATATTCAAATTAAAATATATTTTAAATGTTAGTTTACTTCAATTTTTCAAATTCTAATGAATCTCTTTTTTATACAATAATACAAGTTATAATACATCAATAAAAAATGACGCAAAAAACAAATATTAGACTAATAATAATAAAATTTTAACATAAATCATGTATCTTTTAAACTTCAATATATGTTGGATGGAGAAAAAGAAATCATGAAAATTACATTAAATTTTTATATTGTAGTAAACTAAATTTATATATACAATTATACTGACAAAATTACAACATGATTGATAATAAGTTAAAAAATAAAAAATAATTATATAAAATATATCAAAATAGTATTCTACATGATGAAAATAAACAACAAATAAAAATATTAAAAAATTAACAAATGTGTGTCTTAGAAACAATTTGAGAGACTATTGAATGAAATCGCACAAAGATAAAATAAATGTATAATTAAGGGTATGATAAGATGAAAAATATCTTAGAAGTTTGAGAAAACTTTTCAAATATCAACATGTATAGTTAATGGTTGAGAAATAATGAAAATTGTTTTAGCGATTCAAAAGAGTTCTTCAAATGGAACAAAAATTAATAATAATAAGTAAAGAATAATTTTTTTTATATTACCTAGTAAATGAAAGGTTTATGCTATTAAACACTTAAATTGAGAGTGTTAAATATTCTCATGTGAAAGAAAAGTATACAATAAATAAAAATATTAAAAAATAATAAAAATATTCAAAGGTGAGACATAAATATTTAATTAACATACATCATTTGAACATACCCATAGCCAGTCAATGCGAGGATTCTCCGTCAAAATGGGGACGAATTTGGGTAATACACATGTGGGCGAGTTTATTTGACATCTCTAGTGTTAAACTCACATGAATCTTAGCAAATATAGTGATGCACATGCAATCCTTTGTTTATATACAAAAATTTTTATGTCAAATTCATTGCATTAGATCAATTTATAATTATACTGTTTTATTTGTAGATAAAAAAAAATTTAAAAATTATTTGTTTTTAAAAGAAGAGATGCATAAGACACAAAATTAGGAGAGAAATAAATATAAGAAAATAATGGTTAGTTATACTAACATTTTACTTTTGCAATTCATTTTCTAAAAACTTCATTATTAATAATACTAACTATTTATTAGAGAGTAAAAGAATTTAGATAGAGCGATTTTAAAATAAAAAATACCATAAAAATGAATTTAATTAGATGGAATTTCTCTGTATCTTTCTACCTTCTAACTAATAGGAGCTATATTTATACAAAAAGAAAAAAATAGACAAAATATAACTTCTAATATAAGTTAAGAAAAATGAAGAAGGATGTAGCTAAAGAAAAATGAAAAAGGAAGAATAAAGAATAATGAGTTAGACTTTACCCAATTTGGAAGGGAATAACAAAAATCCTATTTGGGCACAAACCATGAATTAAACAATTAAGCATGCTGAGAGATAACTACACACATTTGAGTTGTACTTTTCGTTATGAAATAATAATGCTTAACACAAAAACCATTATTTAAGACATTATTTGCATTGTTCAATTACACAAAAGAAATCAAAATGGAAAAGAGCTTAAAAATTCTCTGGGTTTTTTCCATAATCATAACTCAACAATTAGCATTCTTGGCCAATGCCTCACATTCTAGAAAGAGGATTGTGCCAGCTTTGTACGTTTTTGGTGATTCAACTGTAGACGCTGGAAATAATAACAATCTCAACACACTTGCCAAGGCAAATGCATTTCCCTATGGCATTGACTTCAATAACTGTTCCACGGGAAGGTTTAGCAATGGCAAAACCTTTGCTGACCTTATTGGTAACTTTTCCACCCTCCTTCTTAAACATTGTGTCTGTCTTTTTTTGGTTGCTATTTTGTTTCCATGCAAACATAAAAAAACCAATATTACACGGATTTTTATGCTTTTATTGTCCTTTTGTAGCTATTAGATTGGGTTTGCCAATGCCACCTCCATACTTGGGTGTGCCCAAGTTCGAGAGACATAAAGTAATCACAGGACTTAACTATGCATCAGGCTCTTGTGGAATCTTGAATTCAACCAGAGCAGTAAGATTCAAAATAAATAAATATAGAGTTTAATATGTTGTTTTTTCTCAATTTTTTTCCAAAAATATGCTTCATCTTTAAAAATTGTATATTTATTTCTTTGCATTTTATGAAAGTCATATAAAATTTCCTTTTAACAAACAACACATGGAAGTTATATTCTAATTAATTGTGGAACTCCATTTATCATATAATAAATAGTTCGAATGTTGTTTGTTGAAAAGATGTTTTATATAACTTTTATAAAATACATGAAGAAAATAAAATATATTCAATCTAGAAAAAATATAATTTTTAAAAGTAACTTCAGGATAAAAAAAAAAACATATTTGGCCCATAAATAAAATTTCTTCTTCAATTTATTTCTCATCATATTTTTATTTTGTGACAAAGGGAGATTGCTTGTCTTTAGACAAACAAATTGAATACTTCACCTCAACTATGACCAATGATCTTCCAAGAAGCATACATATCAAAACAAAACTAAGGCATTACTTAGCCAATTCCATATATCTCTTATCAATTGGATCTAATGATTACATGCTGAATTATTTGAAGTACCCAAATGGAACCAATAATAATCTAAATCCAGAAAAATATGCAGAATACCTACTTGAGCAATTGGCTTCACGTATCAAGGTAGTCTTTTAATAAATGTTTTGAATTATATGTTGATTTCTAACATGTAGTAATTGTTAAATTTTAATATGTCACCTTTCAATTAAGTATTTTACATGTCATAAGTATTTAATTTTCCCCAAAGAATGTGAAAAATGTGTTTCCTTCATTATTTCTTTTTCCCCAGAGAATTTATGATCTTGGAGCTCGGAAGTTTGTGGTAAGTAGAATAGGTCAAATTGGATGCACACCAACATGTGTTATAAGGACACCATATTTCCAAAAATGCAATGAAGATATAAATCAAAAGGTTAAACACTACTCAGACAAACTCCCCGGGAAGTTACGAGAGCTGCAAACCCAACTCCCACATTCACTCTTCATTAATTTGGATAATTACAATTTCTCCCAGAAAATAAGAAAGTCGCCTGAAAATTTTGGTAAACAATGTTTACCATTAATCTGTTGAAAAAAAGGATTAAGAAATTCGTGTGTTTTTTGTATTCCAATAGGATCATTACTAATACTTTTATTTATCACATTTTCAGGGTTCAAAAATATTATTGACTCGTGTGTCCAAGGAAGGAAACCTTGTGCAAACCGGAATGAATATTACTTTTTTGACTTTGCTCACCCTACTGAAGCTACAAATAAAATATATGCAAACGAGTGTTTTAGTGGAACCCAATTATGTCTTCCTTACAATATTCCGAAATTGATTCATGCACACTAAAGTATTTGTACCACGTTCTTGTAGAAATATATCATCAAAATTTTTGTGTTATTTATTTTTTCACTTTATCTTTATATATGATAAACAAGTTATACTTTGGTTAAAATGTTTTATGTTTCTGAACAATTTTTTCAATTCAAATTAAAAATGACCTGTACTATATAGTAGAGAGAAAAAAGAGAAAAATACAATACATATTGTGGGAAACGATGTTTTTGGGGATCAAAGATAAAAAATTTGAGTTTTAGGAGGGTGATGAATGATTACATGGAAGGTGGATAATGGCTTTTTTGTATTTCAGGGTCGTTTTGAAATGAAATTTGTAAAAATAGGTCTTTTGAATTTTTTTTTGTAATATAGGGACAAGTCGTCAGGTTACAGGACGACATTACATGTAAAGTCATCCTATATCCTGCCGATTTCTATTTTTTTTAAAATACAAAGTCGTCATGCATGAAAACGATTTTGGTTTCGAAGAAAAAGTGAAGTTGTCAGGCCATGTGACGACTTCACTTTCCAATTCTTTTTTTAATTTTTTTAACCCGTTGACATATTAAATTATTTTTTATAAGTTTTGGTTTGGTGTGTAAGTATGGATTTTACTTGAAAGATCGTGCAAATTTATGGAAAGCAGGGTGATTCAGAGCAGATGAGAGAGAGGGAGATACGTGAGAAGCAGAGGTAAAGGTTTTAGCACAGATAAATCAACAATCTTTTTTTAAAGGAATTAGAATAACCTTTTTTTTATATGTAGGAAAGGATGCATGCTCTTCAGGAATCTATAAAAGACCCACTTTGTAAAAAAATCAAAGGGAAGTGCAAGGTGTTACAAAAAAAAAAAAAAAATCGAAAAGTGAAGTCGTCATGTAACTTGACGACTTCACTTTTTCTTAAACTGATATCGTTCTTATGCATAACGACTTTGTTTTATGTTTTTTTTTTCAAATAGAAACCAGCAGGATACAAGACGACTTCACTTATAATGTCGTCCTATCTCCTAACGACTTGTCCCTAATTTACAAAAAAAATAGTAATCGACCCATTTTTACAATTTTGACTCTGGAAAGACCCTGAAATACAAAAAGGTCGTGGATAATTTAAGAAAATTATACTTATTTGATGTAAAGTCCACTTGTATTGTGTAAAATAATACCTAGTATTGTTAGGAATATATTACGAGGTGAAATTTCTAGATATCGATACAATTCCATTACATATTGTATATTCAAGAGATACTTGATGCCATAACTATTGTGTTCAGCGAATGAAACAATCCAGCTTTTTTACACACACACACACACACACACATACACACACACATATATATATATATATATATATATTCTATCAACAATAAAAAGAAAATGGATACTAATTTTTTTTCTTCAAAATATTATGGATTAAATTAGTACCATAAAAGGTTTAAGTATTTGTGTGGAAGTTTTCAATGGTTAGAAATCTAACTTTACAAAATTTGACACACAAAAATGTAAATGAGATTCTATTATTGTAGTGTATTCACATCAAGTTCAAAGGTGGAATACTTGATATAGTTTGGAGAAGAGGAGGGAAGGCAAAATGGATGGAATGCATTCACACTAGGAGAAGAAATTGATTGATGAAGAATGGTCATATAAAAGATATAAAATGGAAACCAAAGTTTCAACTCACAAGAAAATATGACTTACTTGACCCAAACACTTGGTGATATGGTTATTGAATCAAAACACACACTATGCATAAAAATATTTAAACTATGAATTGTAAGGTTTATAAATGTCAATAATTGGCTCAAAAAAATATTGTTTAAGGTTCCTAAACTACATGGTGTTTCAAAGTCATTTGTCTTGACTAGTTCATCTATCCTCATTCATGCTTTTGTCTTCAACAACATGTTTGTCTTTATATTATCTACTCTATGTTAAATTATAACTTCTTTCATATGTCATGATAGAGTCTACCAACTTGATGTTTCAAGTTTAGTCGTGGAAGAAATTTTCACATGACTTCTCCATTAATTTATGTCGCAACTGTAATCGCGACCGGATGGCGAACAAAAAAAAAAGAAAAATACTTTACAAATATAGCTTTGGAGTCGCCACCATAGTTTACCCTAGAAAACTTTTGAAAAGCACAAAAATAAAACAAGATCTGTGAAACTGGATTTTGGGTCTGCAAGTCGGTTACACATAAGGAAGGTGTTACCAACCAATAACGCCCATCCAAAAATGGTACCCTTGATTAAATATGCAAAAGAGATGTTCTATTTCAAAATATTTAAATTCCCTACAAAGAGAAAGAAAAAAAAAACACCACACAAAAGAAACAAAAGTATACATTTTTTTTAAAAATTTTGGGTTTAATAAGAATGTACCTCGTTCTTACATAATTTTTTTCCCAACGAAAAATAAAAGACCATGTAGTTCTAAATGAAAAACTATTTGCTTGAAAAATGTTGATATGTTTAATTTTAAAAGTTTATTATCTTTTGGAAATTTTTTAGAAAACAAAGTGTACCAAGTATTAGGATGATGCGGATGGTCACACGAGTACCTATACTTTTGTAAAGCATATTTAATTATTTGGAAAAAAAAAAGAAAAGATACTAAATACTAGGACAAAGTGGACGGTCACACGAGTACTCATACATTATAAAAAATGTATTTTAATTACTTTGAAAAAAAGAAAGACATTAAGTACTAAGACGACACAAGTGGTCACAAGAGTACTCATATCGTTAAAAAGCATATTTTAGTTATTTAAAAAAGGAAAGGTATTTAGTACTAGGACAACATGGATAGTCACACGTGTACTCTTATCTTACGAAAACATGAAAAATCACTTCACATTTTTAAAATTTTAAAATTTTCATAATATATATATATATATATATATATATATATATATATATATATGATTTTCTACCACTCTATCCCTAACCCCAAATAATTTGTCTCTGGATTCTATTGATTTCATTCCTTACTTTTAAAGACAACTTAAAAAGGATAAGAAGAATAAGTGTAAAGTTGTAATAAGTAATTTTATCAAAGTGATTCTGCCTAAAAAGGATAGATGTTTTCCTCTCCATTTATTAAGTTTCTTTTTAATCTTTTGAGTGATGCCATTCCAAAACTGATAATTCCTTTGATCCCCCATTGGCATTCCTAAGTATGTGAATGGGTTGTCATTTTGCTACAATTCAGCATAACTACAAATTTATCTAAAGTATGATGATCAACCCCAATCCCTTCCAAAATAGTTTTATAGAAATTAACCTTTAGCCTTGATGCTAGTTCGAAACAATGGAGAATGCTCTTGATAACCAAAATATTTTGTGTGTCAACCTGACACAAAAAAAAGTATCATCGGCAAACTATAATATGTCCACTTCTACTTCATTTTTCTTGACCCTTATCCCTTTTAGCTTATTTTTATGTATTTCTTGCCTCACTAGTCCTAGTAACCCTTCAACCACAATCAAAATTAAGAATGGGACTAATGGATCTCCTTGTCTTAGTCCTTTGGTTATAGTGAATTCTTTCGTTGGGCTCCTATTTACCAATATGGATATTGAGGTAGATTCTAAACAACCTTTAATCCCTCTAATCCATTTAAAAAAAAACCTAGTCTTTCTAACATGTAGTATAAAAAATCCCAATTGACTAAATCATATGTCTTCTCAAAATCTACTTTTACTATGATCCCACTTTATTTTTTCTTTCTCAAAATCTAATATATAAACGAGTTTTTTCAATCTGATTGATAGAACTTTTGATATTACCTTATACACACTACCCACTAAAGATATAAGACTATACTCATTTAGTTCTAGAGGATTTTCTACCTTACGTATAATGTAATGAGTGATGCATTACTTCATTTTGGCCATTTTCCCCTAGTGTGGAAATCTTTTACTGTTTTTACCACATCATCTTCAATAATATCCTAGGAGAATTTTATGAAACTAAAATTGAAACTATTAGGTCCTGGGCTTTTTAGTATAGTCTCTTCCTCACTGGAAAAAGTAACCCTTATTTCTTTACCTATGTTCCACAATTTAAGTGCTTCTAGAGGTCTATTCTTAAACCAAAGCAATTTTTTGCAATTCATAATATCCTCTTCAGACATAAAATTGATTAAAGAATGAGTAGCTAACCTTAATTCCCTCCACTACAAGGAAGTTGATGTTGTTGTTGTAAGTGGTAGTGAATTGTCAACCCTTGTGTCACTCTAGTGACAACTTGGTTCTCTTGGGTATAATTTCCTACCTCTAAAGCATGAATCTGGAGTTATCTACTTGACCTTGATTAGCTTCATGCGATTCTCATTTCTTGTTCTGCTTTCATCCCTCTCTATTATGGGTCCTTCTGCAGTTTGGGCATTTATCCTTTGATTCCCAACTTGTTCTCCACTTCAATCTAATATGGTGTGAGTCCCATCCCTTGCATGTGTTGATAGGTGTCCCAACATCAATGAACGTGATTGGTCCTCCAAAGAAGGGTTTCTAGAGTAATCAATCCCTAGTTTTCTGATTTCGTCATTTCGAGGAAGTGAAAAAACCTTTGGCAAGCCAAAATGATCAACGCATAAAGATGTTGCGCTGGCAGGTAATTCTGCTTCCATTTAGGCCTCGCCTAATTGATCCTTAGCCTTTTTTAGAACCTTGGTTTGGGCCTTTTGTTCAACCCAACTCATAAGCAAGTCATACTAATTTTTTGGCTCTTTTGATTGTGAACATAATTGTAACCTTCACTAACTATACTATCATGAAGCTTACTTTCTAACGTCTCTATATTCTCTTTATGTGTGCTTCTTCTTACACTGGTTCTCTATCACCGTGTTTCTTTTCTAATTTCAGCTTTTGAATTGTGGAGTTCAACGACGTCACCCAATCATGGCCATTTCTAGTTTTTTATGGGTTTGGGATCTTCTTTGGTGGCTCCACCATGTCTTCCAACGATTTCTCATTATCATTCTAATCTGGATATCAAAACAGCTCGAGCACTCAGAAACAGATGAGACCAAGGTTGCGATTGAAGATGTATCTATTTCATGATTCCTCCTCGTCGATCTACATCTACATACCTCAAATGTATATGCTGGATGTTCTTCCTCAAATAGGACCCGATACACTTCACTGTTGATCTTCATCCTTTTTATTGTTTTTATTGTAGTTCCAAACGACACTCTAACACAAATTCGAGCATATTTTAGTTCTTGGTTATTCTCGGTTGCTTTGTCTATTCCAACTAGAGCCCCAATTGTGCCTATCGCCTTTTTGAAACACTCCCTCCCCCATTAAGTGCATTGGGATCCCCCGACATCTAATCCATGGTACTCTGTTCCCAAATATCATATCCTTAGTCCATAGAATGATGATAGATTCAAAAATTGTTGTGAGCCATTCACATTGTTCTTCTATTAGTTTGCTAAAATTTTCATCGTCTTCCCCTCTGGCAGCATATTGTTATCACCCAAGTTTCACACTTGTATGAGATTTAGGCCATTTAGAATAAAACATTCCTTTAGTGACTCCAAACTGTAATCATTGTGCATCCTCCCAACATACCTCCGTTGCAGCCACGATTTATCCTCTTCTTTCACTTGAAATTCCATGCCTTCCTATTTATTGTGGTTGACTTTCCCTGAGTTGTTCATAACCGCTTGGGCATTTGTTCTGTCAGGGCAGTTTCTTACCCATACCTTTCTTGTCATTGTTTTCTTTGTGTGCTTATCAACTTTACCTTCATTTCTACATGATGATCTATCATAATGTTTCTGGTACTTTAGTGTAACATTCCAACCGAATATTATTAATTTAAATAAATTTATTAATAAATAATTGAAAACATAACATTTCTTCAACATATTTCTCAAAATGCAAGAAATAAAAACTTTATTATAATTGTCAAAGTGTTTAAAACATAAAATTTAATTCAACCTTACATATCCAAATTCAAATCCAAATTACAACGTAATAAAAATAACTGCAGAAATAAAATCCTCAAGCTGCCCCACTCCGACGCTAAGTCTCACCAGCATCTCCTACAACATCAATTGCTCCCATGTAATGAGTTACATGATCATCGCCAATCACAAACAGATAGGGTGAGCTTAACAGAATAAAAGTGCACTACACAATATAATAAAAAATCATTCAATAATTCAAACACTTCTAATAACTCCCAAGTCTCACACCCCAGACTTCATCACTTGCTTTGGACGCCTCTTGATTCTACACCCTTTGATGATTATATTGATCGATCTTTGCTGCCACAAGTGTCTACTCGCCCCTCCGACTACATACCACCACCTATAGTCCATACGTGAGAATAATCTCGTTGCGACCACAATCCACAACACCAAGTGGAGTTCTCCAATACGAATCGTAATCCTTATTTGCCTACAAGACCACCAACCTCATTAGATAACACCAAGGAGAACAATCTTTTGGAACCCATCCGTACGAGCCACGATCTCAAACACTCCATTGGACTTCCAAAACCACCAGGCTACAACCTTAAGTAGTCACGTGTTACCCCAATACAAGATGCACTGGTAACTAGGCCCCAACAAAGCATCACATAAAGACCTCCATCCAAAGCTATGTAAAATCCTCCACGTGATCCAACTCTGCACCCAAAATCACCTAGCGCATCACACGCGTTGCCTAACGCTGTCTAGTTTCAGACCACGCAGCTTTTAATGCCTCTGCCAGTCTACTTCCGTTTGGCAGGACCATTCCACCAAGCGCCACGTGATTCTAATGGCCACTACCACTGTTTGGAGTCTCTATCGCCTAGCAGCTCGTCCCTCTTCGCCAAGCGCCATACCAGTAGCGCAAGTGCTATTGGTTTTTGGCATTTTGGACAAGTCCTAAAGGACCTCAAGCACTCAACATTCAATTTATAGCATAGTAATGATTATCTAGTCATAATCACAGGACTGGATCACAATTCACACATTCATGGTTTCCCAACTAAGGTCATGCCTCTATTCAATTATGATGTAGTCCATTATACACTCATTATTTTACCATATAAACATATCACCTTTAACTTAAACCAACAACAAAATTTGCACATAATGATAGTCTCCAAACATGTACCCAACAATATCATAGTCAAGGCAAAACCTTACTCTTACACGCATTTAATCCCAACCATCACATAATTATTTAATTATCTTACATATTTTACTTTATCAATTGAGCAAGCCAATTTGCATTCATATCAATCAACATGACTCAAAAATTGTATCCCCACATATCATATGCATCAATCCTTACATATTCATATATATACTCCATCATTTAAATCCATGGTAGCATTCAATTCCAACTTATGAATAATGCATGCTCAAATCAAATATAAAGCAACAACCCTTCTAACAACTTAAGCACATGATTCTTTGCACCAATTTAATTTGTATTGATACACACGCATTTACCAATAAACCAATTCTCAACATGTGACTAACCCAAAGGAACATTGAAATTCATGGAAACTCAAAACAGGACCTAATCATGCTTCCAACTCATGCAACATTGAACTTACCTCCAAAACAGTACCTACACACTTCATTTATCCCAATACATCACACTAAAACCAATATTTAGCACTCTACATGATCATGTATCCATACATAGATTCACATTAGTAGTTACTTGAAATTATCAAAAGATTATTCATGCATTTTAAAGACCTCCAAACCAGTTATCATCTATATCCTATATTTACAACTACAGACATCCAAATTAAGATCACACCGTACAAACTAAAGAGCAATATGTTACAAACTTGCTGCCAACATTTTAGCTAAATCGGACGGCTAATAAACCAGGAAACACAGTTTTAAGAAAACTGCACATACTAGAAAAATCATTGGCGCCCAGCGCCTAGAAGACAGGAACCTGGCGCCTGGAGGTACAAAACCAGCGTCCAACGGTTCTTGTTGCGCGAAAAATATGAAAAAACAACATTTTGGCACATACTTTGATCAATTTAAAGGCACTTAAACATGTAGAATTTAACAAAGGTTCATCCATCATGTGTCGCCTATTGTGTCTTCATTGCTGCTAAGCAGTTTCTGGAAAAATTCTAGAAACACGAAAAACCTAGAAAATTGGCAGAACCAAAAGCCCAAATGCATTTCATACATCATACAATTAGAGTTGCTTGAGTTAGCTTTTTTATCCCCAACCTTCCTTTGCTCACCCACTAGTTCAACTCTCACTCTCACTCTCTCTATGGCATGTGATTACCTCTGAAAATTCTCTCCTCACAATATGCACCCAAAGGCAACCTCAACAAAACTCTCTCTCACCCTTAATTGACCTTTCTAACCATGCCTTAATTAGGAGTGATGGTGAAAATGAAAATTTAATAAAACAAGAATTGATTAACATTCATAAACCATTACAAGGTGGTTTTCCAAGCTTCTTGGTTGTCCTCCTGCTAGGGTTTCTAACTCTTCACATTCATGCCAAAAGTAATTTTTGCAAAAATGCAGCTTAATTCATGTTTATCAAGGTTCGAACACACAACCACCTAAATCTCCAAAATAAGTGCACAACCAATTCAACCAATTCATGTTTTGTGATAATTGCTATAAATCTAGGATGATATTATCACTCATCATGATCAAGTATATTATTAAAAGGTTTAATTATGCCTTTGGTCCCCATTTTGGAGTCAAAATCTCAAAATGGTACCCAAATTTTTAAAAGTCTCAAAATGGTCCCCTTTTTTGTTGAAACGTCTCACGTTTGCCCTTACTGTTAAGTCAACGTTGACGCCGTTAGAGGGAGTGCCACGTGTCAGTTCCTCGATTTTTTGAATTTTTTTATTAATTTTCTTTTGAATTTTTTTTATTTTGAATTTTTTTTAAAAAATTAAAAAAATTGCCACGTGTCAAGCTGCCATAGTGCCACGTGGCAGTGACACTGACACATGTCAGTATTACGCCACGTGTCATTTTCTTAGTCTCAATTTGCTCCCTTTATTTTAATTTGTCTCAATTTAGTCCCAATTTTTGTAAAAATTAGCAATTTTGTCCCTCTCCAAATTGAAATCAAATTTAATTTCTGTATAAATGTACACAAATATTTCCATCA
>Ga0209589_1009082_pt1 | contig 15195 bp, 6 predicted proteins | sample CowpeawhiteBW_FD_187525 | JGI IMG/M metagenome (GOLD analysis project Ga0209589, IMG submission 187525) | Root nodule microbial communities of legume samples collected from California USA - Cow pea white BW (SPAdes) (version 2) | ecosystem: Host-associated > Plants > Roots > Nodule | place: USA... | reverse complement strand
ATAAAAATTGTAAATAAAAATATATTTTAACATATATATATATATATATATATATATATATATATATTGCAATATATTAAAACCATCGTGTTTGCAACAATCTCTTACATATTGCAAAAGATAAGAAAGAAGACCGAAGAAAATTTTAGGTTTGATATAAGATGTAATGCATCAGAGCTTGTATAACAAGCTATATGAATTAGTCTTAGATTGAGAAACTTAACACACAATGTAGATGGTATAACAAGCTATATGAACCAAAACACTTAGTGTGTGCTTAATAGGCTATGTGCATGTCCGGTATTCATGAGTGCTCTAGAGATCATGCCAAGATCTCATACAAGTGACCTCACTTGATATTCATATAGGTGATTTCATCAAGTGTATGCTGCAAATCATACCCCACCCATAAGGGATATGAAAATCATTAAAAACTTTGTTTAAATTGAAATTCTTACACCTCATAGAATTTTAATTACAAAGTTTAACCTCTCAATAATACAATTTCTAGCACTTCCACACAGACACACACACACCATAGAAATGAACATAGTTGATTTAAAATCAATTTATTGCTATCAAAACTAACAAGTGACTTGTTCTTACCCTATGAATCTTATTCATGGGATCTCCAATCACAAAGGTTGGGTTACCGTTACTTGTTTGTTTGCATGTGACTTAAGTCTCATTCTCCTCGATGTTTTTAAAGTCATATTTCATCCTAGGATTTTGTCAGAGGATCTGTTAGATTCCATTATGACTTCACATACTCAATGAAAATTGTTCTACTCTTTAGCTAGCTATTGTCGGTTGATAATCACAATGTATAGACACATTTCATTCCTAGTGAAATGTTAGCTAAGAAGTTCGTCAACTACTCAACTTCACTACTAGCTATTTCAAGATCAACAAACTCATATTTCATTGTTGATCTAGCAATCATTGTTTGCGTGACTGATCTACATGTAACCACACTACCCTAAGTGTGAATACATAACCACTAGTGGAGTATTCATGTCTGAATCAGAGATCTAGTTAGTATCATTGTACCCTTCTAGTACAGTGGGAAATCCATTATATTCAATGGTATAATCCATTGAACCTGTAAGTATCTCATAAGTCTTGCAAGTGCATCTCAATATTCCTAATTATAATATTAAGTGTATCTTCTCGGTCTACCTACTGCATAAAAAAAACCTGGTCTAGAAAAGAGCATCAAAGACATTAAGCTTCCAATTATTTTGGCATACTGAAGTTGAGAAGATAATTCTCTCTATTTTTTCTTAATTAGAATTAGTATCATAAGAGATATGAAGTCACAATTTATACTATCTTCCTTCATTATTATTCTAGCTTCTAAAATCACATTGTCTTCATCTAGAAACAACTCATATTTCAAATTAGATTCTAGAAACTAGTTCTAGAGACTATCCCATTGCATATATATATATATATATATATATATATATATATATATATATATATATATATATATATCAATCATTAGTATATCATATACACATATATGATGACACATTCTCTACAAATATTAAATATCATTAGGTAAAAAGTCACAACAAATAATTATTTTCTTTTCCTTTAAAATGGAGGTTAAATTCACTCAATTTGTTTTTTTAATTTTCTCCAAATAATAGAGTAAAATTACTTGCACCCCCACGTTCATAAATATTTAAGATCAGTAAATGGAAAAAGTACTTGGTCATGCCCATCTTCATTTGTGAGTAGGGAGTATACAAACAACTACTCATGTATATTAATAATGGTCCACTGCATCATTTACCATGTCAAGATCGGCTCTCAGTCTACTTCCACATGATTTCTGGTTCTTTCATGTGAGAGACAACTTATTCAAAAAACACAAGAAAAAAAAAATCGTTCTTCTCTCCAAAGTCCATAGCGTAAGCCAATATGTCCTTAAAATTATTGGAAAACTAACGAATCACGAACAAAAGAACACTTTCTGAGACGTGTAATTTTACTGTCTTTAAAGACTTATCTGCGGATTTATTTTCCGAGAATCTAAAAACTAGCAAGAAAATACTCTTCTTCGTAAAAGAAGTAACCCAAAACAGTATAAAAAAATCAAAGAAGAGACAAAGCAAGGAGAATTGAGAAGGTGTCTTTTAGGAGTGGTGATACTAAAAATAACTAAACATATAAGTTTTAAGTTTTGTCTTATTAATAGATTAATTTGACCTATTCATATACTTAATCAACATTAATTTGTGGAAGATTCAGTAGATATATTTCAATATCTGATACCTTTAAATAAACCTTTTAGTAAATATTTTCAGACAAGAAAAAAAAAGGTACTTAAAGAAACTAAGTTTGTCATAAATTAAAATTAACTTAAATGCATAAATTAAAAAAATTATATGAAAAAATTCCTACGTATTAACCTATGCATGAACTAATTATAATTTATACAAAACCATTTTAATTCAGGGAGAAGCTTATTTACTTTTTCTTCTTATCCTAAAAATGTTTGTGGGGACTTTTCCCAACATACAAAAATCTTAATTATATATATGATAAGAGCAAGTTGCATGTACATATAATGCAACCCCCATTTATCATTCTCTCTGCAATTTATCTTCTATATGTTCTGGGGTCAGACCACACACGGAATCAATTATTGAAATTTTTTATGTATCACTGTCTCCATCAATCTCATAAAGCATATTTTTCTTGTTTTTCTATCAATTTTTTCCCTATTATTTCTTCTATTATGCATGAACAAGTGAGTGATTTGGATATAACTCTAAAAAGACAGCTTTTGTTTTCATTTTTTGGGACATCGAAGTCCTTTTTGTGTTTGGAAAAAATTGATGAGCAGATAATGAAAATGAAGGAATGAAATCTTATTTGTGGAACATACTAAAACTTTCTTATAATTATAAGGAGATTAATGAAATCTCCAACTAAGTTTAATTATGTTTCAATTTTCATGTTTCATTGTATTTTAAACTTTTAAACAATCATTCTATAATATATATTTTAATAATTAGGCGGAGTCTGTTAATTCAATATGTATGACATTTAAAAAAAAAACACTTTCTTTGATTTAAATTATGTTTCTAATAAACTTATGAAAAGGGTTATAATTTGTGGAGCGTTTGAACTTGAATTAAATGAGACAATTTAAATCATAAAATCTCGTTTTGAAAATGTTGCTTCTAGATTTCACCGACCAAAATTGATGTGTTGCAAATGGTGAAAAAACAAACAAATTCATTAAATATGGAAGTAGACAACCGTTTGGTAGTGAGGTCCCATTGGGACCCTTTGTGATGAAAATCCATTAATGAGGTGAAAAAGAAAAGTCATTTGTTATCCTCCACATGTGGTGAAAAAACATTCTTAGGGCAACTAATTTTGTTCATTTTTTTCTTAATTTATTTTTCTAAAATTTTTAATTAGTGATTGACTGTTATCATTTTCACAATCAAATTAAATACTATAGTAGATTATGGAATAAGGAGACAAATAGTTTTTATTTTTTAGTAGATGTTCTAATACTTGATTTGTAAGGTCTATTTACTTTATTACCTTTATTTTAAAGGACTGTCCCAAATAAGTTGGGCCTAGGGCTGGTCCATAAGGAACCATAGCCCCTAAACCAGCTAAAACATTTTAATTCTTTTCACTTTTAGAAAAATAGTCTCCTTTCTCTTATAACAGTAACGTTCCTCTTCTAGGGTTTGGGTTCATCCAAGTTCAACCCATTTCTTTCACTCACGTAAGTTACTTTAGATGCATACTCTTCTCTTTTAGTTTAATCTTCGTGCTTGCTGTTAGGGTTCCTCGTAATAATCTCGTGTTTCCTCTGTATTGAGATTTTCAGCTCTTAAATATGCTCTTGGAGTTGTCTTGCTCATTCGCTTAAGGGTCGAGGTCGTTTTGACTAGCTCTTTGCAGGTAAAGGAAACTAGGGTTTATTTTTTTAAAGTTATTTTGCCAATTTTTGGTATGTTGTATGGTTGTGATGCTTGAATGAGGTTGTTGGTTGAATAAAAATGTATGGTGTGCAAGTATGTTTGATTGATGTGGCGCTACTCTTTTTCTGCACTGCACACTTTTCGTAAAATGAAGATTTCTACTACGTTAACCGTTGGATTGAGCTAAAATTTTACCAGCTTATCCTTAACACATAATTCTTGACGTTGACCGGTCGGATCTTTAATTGGAGCTCTGTAGTGAGAGCAGTTTTATCGCAAGGTCACTGAATTTGTGTTGTTGACAACACTGCACACTTTTCGTAAAATGAAAGTTACTACTTCGTTAACCGTTGGATCGAGCTGATATTTTAACAGCGGATTCTTAACACATAGCTTTTGACTTTGACCTGTCTGATCTTGAATCAGAGCTCTGTAGTGAGAGCAGTTTTTATCGCAAGATCATTGTAGTTTGGTTGTTTCTCTGATCTTAAATGGTTATTACTGGCTTGAATCTAATTGTTATATTAAAAGCATGTGATAAATGATTATGCATGAGTGATGTGATTCATGGATTGTGGATGATGGGTTTGGTATGAACTTGGCATGTGATTTAAATGAGATGGTTGGTATCAAGGAGACATGGTATTGATATGAAACACAAATATATATTCACTGTTTGGGAAGGATGAGTTGGTATGGATTCAACATTTGGTTATGAATGAGAATGGGTTGTAAAGGTTGGTATTGCATCCTGACACTCTAAGGAGTCAGTTAGTCTCACTTAGAGCGGATTGACTCTTGTGGTGAGAGTAGCAGGAGGTCTGAAATTCATTAAGGGTTAACCTTGTGTGTGAGGGAATTGATTCATTGTAACACTTGTAACACCGTAACACATAGCTCAGGGGTGAGCATCTCAGGGGTGAGCAGAGGTATCCACCACAAGTGTGAGCATCCGTTGAATCCGACCAGATTATATGTATCCGGATGAGTCGAGTCGAGTCTTAGTGTATTGATTGGGAGGTCATAACATGCTTGGATGATGTACGTATATTGGACTGTGAAAGTATATCTGATTGCATGATAAAATCTTTTTGGCTCTAGCTTACCCTTTTGCTTGTTTGATTGCTTTGTATGTTGTTCTTCTACCGTTGCAATGATCATTAATTTATTGATGGGAGCAGATGCGAGAGGTACTCAAGGTCAACAAAGAAGGGATGGTTCCGTTGCACAGTCTACCCGTGCTGGACTTCATGTCTCTTTGGGCTTTTCTTTAGGGCGAAGGCCCGTGTATTATATTGCTCCTAAGGCTTTATGTCGAATACTAACTATCTCTTACTCCTTTTGGGTTGTAGGCATTGTAGTGAGCTTTAGTATTTCCTTTTAAGTACCTTGGATAACTGTAAGTAGGGATGGCAACGGGGCGGGAACGGGTTTCACTATCCCATACCCATCCCCGTAAAAAAAAATCCATCCTCATCCCTATACCCAAACCCAACGGGTATTAAACTTTTTTTCCATCCCCACCGGGTAACGGGTATAATCTCGTACCCATACCCGTACCCGTTTTCTAACTACTTCAATATTAATTCTTATAAAAGAAAAAAATTACGGTAAAGGAAGCATAATATTATTAAATATTCAGTATTAGGAGGATGATTGTTTCTTCCATATCAAATACTTTGAAATAAATTATAATTGTTTACATTTTATATTAGAATATCAAATAAAATTTCATGAGAACCAAATCATTTATTAAATTTGCAAACTACAAACATTAATGAAACTTAGTTGATAAAATTAAAAAGTATTAAAAAAATATATAAAAGAAAAACAAATATTCAAATTAAAATATATTTTAAATGTTTTTTTACTTCAATTTTTTAAATTCTAATGAATATTTTTTTTATACACTAATAAAAGTTAGGTTAAATTATACATTTGGTTCCCATTTTCGTAGCAAAATGTCAATTTGGTCCTTTTATTTTTTTTTATCTCAATTTGGTCCCTATGTTGGGAAGTTTGATGCAATCAAGTCCTTTCTGGCAGTGGTATAATAACGGTGTTAAATGGGTTACCACGTGTCAGTTCTTGGGTTTTTTGAATTTTTTTATTTATTTTTTAATTTTTTTAAAAAAAATTAAAAATTTGCCACGTGTCAAGCTGACATCGTGCCACGTGTCACTATTATGTCAGGTGTCATTTCATTTTCCTATTCTCAATTTGGTACCAGTATTTTAATTTTTGTCTCAATTTAGTCTTATTTTTTGTAAAAATTGTACAATTTTGTCCTCTCTAAATTAAAACCAAATTTAATTTCTATATAAATGTACACAAATATTTCTGTCAAAATTAATATTTCAAGTAAATATTTTTAACAAGATTAAGTTTATTTTAATTTATATTTTACATTAAACTTTATTTAAAATTATTTTAATAGAAAATAATGCTAATAACAAAAAAAATTCATAAATTGTATTGATATTTTATTACATCATACTTTAATATTGTTTTTTATTTGAATTTATATTTCAAATAATTGCATATTTTTAAAATGTGTGAAATGCAATGATTTCTATACAAATGTTTTAGTTGGTGTAAAAATAACAATTATATAATTTTTTTAAAAAATAACTAGTTTATGTAACAATAAAAAACAAATAAATTAAAAATTTGAAAAATATTTTAAGTAAAATTGAATGTGAAACAAATTTAAATAAACTTAATTTTTTTGAAAATATATAATAAAAATATCAATTTGAATAAAAACATCAAATTTAATAAAAATATTTGTATAATATTTATATAAAAGTTTTTTTTTCTATTTGGAGGGGACGAAATTGCACATTTTTTACAAAAATTAGGATTAAATTGAGACAAAAATTAAAATACAGGGACTAAATTGAGAATGAGAAAATGACACCTGGCATAATAGTGACACGTGGCATTGTCACTGCCATGTGGCACGATCTTAGCTTGACACGTGACAAAATTTTTAATTTTTTAAAAATTTAAAAGAAAAAATCAAAAGAAAAAAAAAAATCCAGAAATTGACACGTGACACCCCATTTAACGATGTTACAACACCACTAACGAAAAAGACTTGATTGCATCAAACTTTTCAAAATAGGGACCAAATTGAGATAAAAAAAATAAAGGGACCAAATTGATATTTTGCTACGAAAATAGATACCAAAGACATAATTTAACCTAAAAGTTATAATACATCACTGATCAAAATGAGACAAAGAATAAATAATAAACATAATAATAAAATTTTAACTTAGATTTTGACTCCAATATGATAAGATGAAAAATATATTGGAGATGTGAATGAGTTTCATGACAAAACAACTAATTAGAAGAAATAAAAAATAAAAAGTATATATATATATATGATTATTTAATTAATTGTGAATATTTTAATAATTTAAACAGGGACGGAGATATGGCGGGGACGAGTATTATGGTGGGGATATATACATCCCCGTACTCATCCCTATACCCAATTGAAAAAGTCGAGGATTCCCCATACCCGTACCCATACCCAGTAAATGCGGGGATTCCCCGTCAAAACAGGGACGGGTTCGGGCAATACCCACGGGAACGAGTTTATTTGCCATCTCTAACTGTAAGGAGTGACTTTGTACTCCGCAACTTGCTCTCTATATTATCCAGTGTAAGATTTCATTTAATTATGTTATTATTTAAATGGGATGTTACATGATTAAATTGTCTAATGTGCATTCAGGTATTATCTATTCTATTAAAATGAAAATGTAATCAACTTAACACTAGTGCACAGTAAGGATTTTTAGCTCCGGTTGTTTTTTGTATTCTGCCTCGGTTCCAGAACCGAGGCATATTGGGACGAGGCCAAAAGGGGTGGCTTTTGGCCTCGGGTCTCTATAACCGAAGCCATAGATTCATTTTTCTGCCTCGGGTCCCTATAACCGAAGTCATAGAGCAACATAGTCCCATCTGTTCCTTTCGTCACTGTGACACCACTGTCGAAATTAGCGGCAACCATATTGGCGACCACCGTAAACACACAACAAAAATCTCCAGGAACAGTGTGCACCACCTGTAGAAAACCAAAACCAGCAAAATGTAGGTGCGAAACCCTCGTGTGAAGAACACTACACATCGCGTCTGAGCCATTGTCGCCTCCACCGTCACGAGAAGACGCAACCACCGCTACGAATCCTTTACCTGCAGATGAAACCAGAATAAGAAGCTGTAACACAAAGCGAGACCTACAAAACCCAAACCAGAGGTTGTTTGCGTTGCGAAACCAGGCCGCCTCGACGAACCACCATGTTGCAAAGCAGACGTTGCCGATCACCACCCTCGCTGAAGCTGCTGCCATGAACGAAGAAGAGGGAGGTCGCGTACCGAAGCAGTGGCCGCATAGGAGTTCGCAGAAGTAGAGGTCGTTGTCCGAGAGAGAGAGAGAGAGAGAGAGAGAGAGAGAGAGAGAGAGAGAGAGAAATTCGCGCAGAGAAAAGAGAGTTGGGGAGACGATGAATAGTGATTAGGGCTCGCGAATTGGGAATTTTAACAGACTTTATGGCCTCGATTCAGTTAATAACCGAGGCCAAAAGCTTGATGCTTGTGGCATTTTTGAAAATTTGAAAGCTGATGCTGCCTTTATGGACTCGGTTCAGTTAATAATCGAGGCCAAAAGCTCATTTATTGCCTCGGTCCTTAAAGACCCGAGGCCAAAAGCCATTTTTGAAAATTTGAAAGTTGATGTTGCCTTATATGCTTCGATTCAGTTGTAACCGGGGCCAAAAGTCCATTTACTACACCGGTTTATAGAGACCCGAGGCAATATAGTTGGACGAAATTGCAAAAATGTCACCGTCTCTTTATAGGCTTCAGTTCAGCGGTAACCGAAGCCTATAAAGTGAAGTAAAATGTCAAATCTGCACTGGTGTAAGTCATCTCCAACAAATTCAATTCAAATTTCAATAAGCCATCTTTTATAAACATATAAAAAAAAAACATAAAATTAGAAATAATAGTATTAGGGATTTGTTGTAAAGATATAAAAGTAGAACAATTATATAAAGATAAATTAATTACTTAGTTCATTCATAGTTAATTTTTTTTATTGATTATGATATGATTATCATTCATTCAATCTCTAAATTGATATGAATTAACAAAAATAAACATCAATTAATTCATTAATTTTCTTACCGTTCATATGACATTTTATTCTTTCATCTCTTAAATTATCTCTTAAATTAAGGAAAAAAAAGTTATTAGAATTAAGAAAACTATAATTGAGTTATTAACAAATGTTCTAACACTATCCTAAGAGCATACAAATTTAATTTATAATTGATCCATCAAATCGTTTAAATTAGACTGTTTAATTATGCTTGTCTGTTGATTCAATCTAATGAGGACCGTCTATCTAGATCGTCTATTTCCTACCAATATTTTAAAAGCTTAGTTCATTTCAATTGGACAAATTTAAAGTTAAAATAATAAATTTAAAATTTAATTATAATTAAAAAGGTTACAATTAAGTATTATAGATATTATTATTAAAAATTTATAAATAATCAATTATTATTAAAAAATATTAATTTTAATGAAGTTATACGTTTCTGGAAATTGTAACGGTTGCTAAATGTGTTACGGTTTATCATTGTGTAGGCACAGTCGACATCGTTAATTATTGGTAACTCTTGGAGCAACTATACTTGCAGTATATTGAACCTCTAGAATTTTCTAGCCATTTGAAAATACCTGTTACTTTGTTGTACGATCTCAGTTACTTTTGTAAAATCACTATTAAAAATTCAACAAATTTTTTAAAACATATGAAAGAAAAGACTTTTTTATATTATTTTTTTTAATTTTAATCGATAAATAACTTCGTCTCAAGATTATAAAATTTGTAAATATTTTTAACAAAATTTATTATAAAAAATATTTTATACAAAATATTTTATAAAAAAATTAATAATAATTTTTTACAAATATTTTTCATAACAAAATTTATATGTACTTTTTTAAAAAAATTAAAATAAAATTTCACAAAAAAATATAAATTCTTTTAATAGTTAATCTATATTATTACTTCCCGCAGTTTATGAAATCTGATGTAATTCCAACTATATAAAATCCCGTTATATATCTTTAAACGAATGAAAAGTTATAGAAATTCACGTTATGACTTTTGTTGATTTTTTTTTTTTTTAAATGTACATAAATTCTTAAACAAATGAAAAGTTATAAAAGTCAGATTCTTAAATTTTAGTATTTATAATTTGCACGTGATATTCATAAAAGAAGAAAAAAAAAAGTCTACGAACAAAGTAATCACAAATTGTAAAAGTTAAAATTAGTAAATCATTATTAATTTTTTTAAGAACAAGTAAAAGGTGTAACCACTATCAATAATAGAATCACTGATAATTGTTTTTCTATTAGTAACTACATTTTTAGGGTTTAGTAAAACAAATTTATTATATCAGTAATAAATATCGATCAACAAGTCATTATATCAGTTATAAATATAAATATTAATATTAATATATGTGTTATAATTATAAAAAGCCGATAAATATTAATATGTAAGCGTTATAACTTATAATAATGAAAACCGTATTTTCAATGTACCTATATATCTTTGTATAAAAGAAATTTGAATTTATTTTAAGGTAAATTGAAATTTCAATGTAGCTAGCAATTATTTTAATATCGTTTACATGTAAAAAATTATTCTAATTTTCTAGATTTTAACTAAACTTAACGTACACATGATTAAATTTGAGAAAAAAAATTGTATAAGAAAAACTATATTTATTTATTTAAAATAAAATAACTAATTGTTTACATTGTAACTTTGCTTTCTTTATCTTTGATATCATGCAAGCGTCTTTCACCTTAATTATAATGATTTTCTTTTTCTCATCTTTTACTTTTTATTTTTTGGGATGTAAATCGGGTCATGAATCAAGTTATTTGATGATGATTAAATTTAATCTAATTAAAATTAAATCGAGTTTGATTTAAGACCAACTCAAACTTGACTCAATTTAATCTAAATATCTGTTAAATAGATTCAGTGATAAATTAAGTATATGTAATCCAAAATTCAAACCAAGTCTCATTTTTATAGACAAATTATGTTATTTTCCTTCTTACATCAGTTTGTATAAATTTATTATTACTTAACTTATTGACTTCATTAAAGTTTTTGAATTTTTTTTTAAATATTACACTATTTTTTATAATTAGATTGATATTTAAAAGCTATAATTTTAACAACAAAAAAATCGTCATTTTATCCTGTGAATCCAACTCAATCCAATCCAATCTACTTAAAGTTTCATTAGACTGAAATTAACATAAATATGAAAACTCAACCCAACATATTTTTTAGTAAAATGAATAATAAATTTGTTTAAATCCTCCGTAAGCTAACTCTTCAACACTCTTAACAAAAGTTAAAAAGATCTGGAGCTGACACGTTGCATGTACGGTTCAAAAATGTTAACTATTTAAACATTATTAGTCAAAAGGATTAAATTGACCAAAATTTGAAGAAAATGAAGACCTAATTGAACTCAAAACGAAAAATGAGGACCAAATTGAATAAAAACAACAAAAATATGGACCAAATGTATGTTTAAGCCTAAATATTTTGTATGTCTCATATTTAAATATTTTTATTTTTTAATATTTTTATTTCTTGTATGTTTTCCTTTCTCACGTTAATGTTTAACAGTCTCAAATTAAGTGTTCAATAGTATAAACATTTCATTTATTAGATAATATAAAAAAATTATTTTATTTACTCTATTATTATTAATATTTGTTTCATTTGAAGAACTTTTTTGGTTTGTCAAAATAATTTTCGTTATTTCTCAACCATTGACTATATTGATATTTGAAAATTTCTTAGATCTCTAACGTATTTTTTATCTTATCATACCCTTAATTGTACATTTATTTATTTTTATACGATTTCATTCAATGGTCTCTCAAATTATTTTCAAAACACACATTTGATCATTTTTTAAATATTTTTATTTGTTGGTTATTTGTATCATGTAGAATAAATACTATTTTGATATATTTTATATAATTATTTTTTTTCTAGCTCATTATCATATTATAATTTTGTTGCTATAATTGTATAAATAAAATTTATTTAGTATAATATAAAAAGTTAATGTAATTGCCTTGAAATTTTTTTATCACCATACAACATACATTGAAATTCAAAAGATATTCATGTTAAGATTTTATTATTATTAGTTTAATCTTTGTTTTTTGTGTGATTCTTTTCAAGTGATGTATTATAATTTTTATTAGTGTATAAAAAAGATATTTATTATAATTTAAAAACTTGAAGTAAAGAGACATTTAAAATATCTTTTAATTTGAATATTTGTTTTCCTTTAATATTGTTTTAAAATTATTTGGCATTTTAATTTGAAATATATACAATTATAATTTCATTCTAAATATTTGATATCGAATAAGCAACACTCATCTTATTATTGAATATTATAATATTATTTGAATATTATAATATTATGTTTCATTTACTGTAATTTTTTATTTTATAAAAATTAATTAAGGAAAATGGTATCATTGTCCATTAATTAATTAAAATTGAAACAGTAAGAAAGCGGGTACGGTAGGGTATGAGTTTATACCAATTACCGGTAACGATAGAGATGAGACAAAAGTTTGATACCGGTTTAGATATGAAGATGTGGATGACTTTTTTATGTGGGGATGAATAAATGAGATATGAAAACAGTCCCATCTCGCCAAATTGTCATCCCTAATCATTAGTTATTATTAATTAATATTAACATTTTAATATATATATATATATATAAAGTACTAACAGATAATTATTCATATTTATTAATTGTTAATGTAACCGTAACAATTAATAGTAATTAATATTATAAATTCAATTATTAAATACTATTAATTGATAATAATATTTTAATATATATATATATATATTTATATATAAAGCAATATTTAATAATTAATTAGACTCGTTGATTTTTAATTTAACTGTAACCATTAATAATAATTAATAATTAAAATGACAATATTAATTAATTTTTTTAATTAATAGTAATTTATAATTTTAATTTTTAATGGTAATTGGTATTACATTAATATTGCATCCTACTTTTAGTAAAGTCTCATTGATACAAACTTTATTTTTATTTGCAGTCCGGCTGTCCAAAAGTGGCACTCGATGACACCAAGTCAGTGGTCTAGCACCTAGCGACATCGTAACGGAGCTCGACTGTGTATCAGAAACAAGAATTTTGAAAAAAATTGATTTTGTACAATTGACTAATTAGACATCTTTCCTTTAATGTTCTTGATTCCAAATGGTTTCAGAGTAACTTATACTCAATCACTCAAAACACAAATCCAAATTTTTCCTCAAATCAAGTTCAACATACAACTCATCAACTCAACTTACCACATCACAATTAAATATCAAGATAATAATTTAACAGAAACTTAGCTTCCCTTATTCGACAAAGCGATTCCACAGACCCAAGCAACTCTAAGAACACCAAAATGCTTTTAACTCCACAAGATGCTCTATCTATATATATAAACATCACAAAAAGAACCAGGACATACCATTATGATCATTGATCAACATAAACTCAAATAGAAGATGAAAACCTCACATATAAGCAAAAAAAGTCTCACATGCAACGTAAACAAAAGAAGACTAACAGAAATGGTTGAAACTTAATTTACACGAACGAAGAAATTGATTGGTCCAAATTGAAGAGCTCACTATGAGGACCACTCTTACGACCCTAGATATTCAATAAGACGAACAGAGGAAGAAAATCATTGAAAAAAATAAAAAAACTCTAAAAAAGTAATTTCTAAAAAAGTAATTTATTTTAAAATAAAAAAAACTCGTTTATAACAATTTTATTTATACCAAAATATTTTAATATTAAATAATCTAGTCAAACTATTTTTAAATCACTGTCAATTTTAAAATATCATTTTCTAAACTTTTACATTTACCCACAATTATTAGCGAGTTGTCTCTATTTAAGGTCGATATCATGATACTCATTTTCTATTAGCAAATGAATAATTAAGTGAACGTAAAAATAGTGTTTTTTTATCCGTCATATATTTTACATGCAAATGTTTGGATATATGAATAACATGATTTTTTTCCCCTATATTTTTAAACAGTAAAAAAAAAATTTTTAATAACTTTTTTGTCCAAAATTATAAACTAAAATTAATGAAAAACTAAAAAATATAATATGTTTTTAATACTTTTATTATAATTACTAACTTCCACAATAGTTTATTAGCCTTCAAGTAATTATCGATTTTTCAACAGTTAGAATTATGTTATAAATATTAATAAGATTTTATATTCCTATTAGCTAGTGCGGAATGGTCCAATCATCCAAATGTGTGAAAAGTTGCTTAGAAACTTGTAGATTTTTTTGTTTATTAAGCTAATGATATATATAGGTTAAATTATGGTACATGTTTGGACCAAAATCTTTCATAATACGAGAGTAAACTCTTCTTCTGAACACTTTATTTTCCTTATAACATTTCATTAAGAAAAAGACAACATTTTGTAAGTTCCTATTCAGATTTGCAAAGTTTAATAAATTTTAGTTAACAATTACGAAAAAAAAAATAGTAATAATTAGTTATTTTGTAACATATCATTGTGAAACCTAAGATCCACAAATCTCCACGTCTTCCAAATAGTTTAATGCTTTCGCTGTCCCTTCCATCAGAAGGGAAGGAGTTGATAAGATAATGATGCAGACTTTGCCAAAACAACAAGATATTTGTGTCTATACAAATAAAAATATAAATATCCATTTAATTTATATTGATAGAAATTCACTTATAAAATATATATAATTTTACATTTGTCGTCATTCAAATTTAATATAAATAATCATAATTATATAAAATTAAAATTTAATAGTTGAATCAATAAAATTTAATAAAGGATAATTATATATAATAAGAGAATTTTTTTTCTTCTAAGGCAGTTTCTTTTTTCATCTTTGTAATCTCTCCTGCACATTATATAAAAAAATCATTTGAAAGTAAAAAGTAACTTTTGAATTATGTAATTGGGAAATCAAATGAGCTGTGAATTGTGCTATCAAAAGACTTTTTTTTTTTTTTTTAATTTTTTTTTTTTTTTAAAATATTTTTT
>Ga0209589_1009077_pt1 | contig 15205 bp, 5 predicted proteins | sample CowpeawhiteBW_FD_187525 | JGI IMG/M metagenome (GOLD analysis project Ga0209589, IMG submission 187525) | Root nodule microbial communities of legume samples collected from California USA - Cow pea white BW (SPAdes) (version 2) | ecosystem: Host-associated > Plants > Roots > Nodule | place: USA... | reverse complement strand
ATATATATATATATATATATATATATATATATATATATATATATATATATATATATATATATATATATATTTTATCATCGTATTTTTTTCATGTACTTCACCTATCATTTAACAAAGTACTATTCATTTAATGAAGTATTAAAAAGCTAAAAAAATGTACAAATATTTTAACCTCCGTAATCTATGGAACAGTTAAATTATTACAATCAAAACATATATCTTTAGATATTAAATATATTTTAACACTCATATTCATATCCAGCTTTCAAAAGAAATAAAAATCTAGCCAGTTGGAATTATTACTCTTGTGTATTAACTAGAAATAGCAATAAATACATTATTTTAGTGGAAAATAATTAAGTTGAAGATAAATTAAAAAATAATTAATGAAAAGAATGAGTGGCCTGTGATTTTATGTATCCATCCAATCCAAATGTGACAACATGTGTAGGTTAGATCAGACTATTAAATGCTTCATATTTATTAATCCAATGCTCTTCTCTCCATGAAGGACACTCTCTATGCTGCTTTTAGGAACATGTCCATTTGCTTAATCATTATTACGGCTACTTTGTTTATTTACAATCTAACAATTAGATTCATTTTTTCTTAATCATTATTATTTTTAATTATAAATTTAACAAACTTATTGTAAATAGTAATTTATTTGAATTTTCAAATTTTTTAAAAGATGTTTAACTATTTTATCATATTAAAGTTTTATGTCAATTTATCATGTGAAAATAGTTATACTTATCCCTATCAAGAAATATTTTTTATAATAGTGATCGATTTGAAATTTACGTGGAAGGTGCTTTTGAGGTAAAATGTTAAAATAGGTAAAATGAATTGTTGATTTAAGACTACATTATTAAAGAGTTGACTTTAGTGTGCTTTGATAGGTCAATTTTTGATACTTTTAAGGTTGGTTATACTTTAGAGTGATTAAGATAAATGTTGCAAAAGAGAGTCATGAGTTAGTATGAATTCCATTTGAATAACAGTTTGACAAGTTCAATATATTTATATTTTAGTATAATAATATAATAATTTTACTCTAATTTGAAGTATAATATAATATTTTCAAATTTATTAACAATTCATTAATCAAACTTACCATAGACCTTATTAGCCATATAATATATTTTTTAATTTAAGTATTGAATCGACAAGAGCATTAAAAATTTGTTTGTTTGTTAACTTAACAACAATTAAATTTTTAATCGAAATAAATACTAAAGGATAAAGTAACAAAAGGATAAAATAAAGATATACGGTAATATAAAATTAAAATAAACCGTAAAAGATAAAGATAAAAAAAATAAAAATAAAAAGATATAAAGATGAAAATAAATATTAGAAGATAAAGATAAAAGATAAGAAATCAAATTATTGAAAGTTGCTAAATAACTAACCAGAGGATGTGATAAACTAAAATATGAAGATATTGTGGTTGAATTTCACAACATCTATGTAAATACTAATTACATCATCAATTTAAAAAATCATTCAAATATTTTTTTTTTTTAAGTAAATGAATTTGAATTGACTTCGTATAATAGGAATTTCTTGTACATTTAATCATTCAACATTAATATAGATAAAGAAGTCTTAAAAATGTCTAATTAAAATCAATTTATTTGTAATGTTAACTCCAATTAAGTATATTCTTTGCAATAATATAGGTTTAAAAGTTTTCTTATATAAATAAAAGTCAAGTTTATTACATAAAAGGTGATGAAAGTAGTGCAAACATTAAATATAGAAAACAAAGATGTAACTTAAACATTGTTGAATATAAAATAAAGTGTTTATATATGAATTTATTTACATTCAATCTTATATAAAGTGAAATTAAATTATTATCACTACAGAATAATTTTCAATAGGTAAAAGTAATAAGATACCGTTCTCACTCATCTAAACCAAAACCATATAATAATTTAAAAAAAAAATCATTTTTCTATCGATGTTAGTTATTAATATTTTATTAGTGAGGATAGTTAAATTCACCACTTCTTTCATTTTTTCTTCCAAACTCATCAAACCAAATATTAGTTGGAAGATTTGACCCCACACGCTCTCCTCTCCTCCCTTCCAACTTTACTACATTTTTTTGTCCATTAATATTTGATAATTAACATTATCATATTTTTATTTTATTTATTTTTTATTTTATTATTATTTTATTTGATATTTTAAGTTTTATTCAATAAAAGTGAAAAAAATAAATATGTGGATTATATTTAGTGTTCCGGTCTGGGAATGATGGCCAAATCAGAACAATAATTCTCTCTCTTCTCACTCCTGAGTCCACCCCTTTTTTCCTTAATCCCTTATATATATATAGAGTCCTTCAGTCTTTAAACTGCTATTTCAATGCCAGATCTTTAGCTAACCAACCTACCCACTTCTCCACTATTCTCTCCTGAAATCTTGCATGTGGGTGGTTATTCCTAAAATCCAGTGATATTTGCTCGTCACCTCGGCCACCTCAGTCATCTCGGCCACCTCGGCCCAAGTGCTCGTTACCTCGGCCACCTCGGCCCAAATGCTCGTCACCTCGGCCTATGACTAAAACTCATTGTTTTATGATAAATATTTATCAAGTCGGAATCCTGATGAGCACGTTGAGGTCGGCCATTCCCTGGACGGTACACAGTCCTCCAACCTTGAGTCCTCAACTTGTTGGGATGAAAGGTTGTCATAAACCATCCATATATTCTAGTATAGGACAAGTAAATATATAACATGATAAAGCTGAGGTCGGTCCGAAGGAGACCTCGACATAAAATAAGTAAAATGATCAAGCTGAGGTCGGCCTAAGGGAGACCTCAGTATAAGATAAGTAAAATGATCAAGCTGAGGTCGACCTGAGGGAGACCTCAACATATGAGGTCGGCCCGAGGGAGACCTCAACATAAGATAAGTAAAATGATCAAGCTGAGGTTGACCTGAGGGAGACCTCAACATATGAGGTCGGTCCGAGGGAGACCTCAACATAAGATAAGTAAAATGATTAAGTTAAGGTCAGCTTGAAGGAGACCTCAAAAGAACACAAGTAAGATGATCAACCTGAGGTCGGCCCAAGAAAGACCTCGAGATAGAAATGATTAAACTGAGGTCGGCTTGAGGGAGACCTCAGCATAAGACAAGTAATATATAAAATGATCTAGCTGAGGTCGGCCTTAGGGAGACCTCAACATAACATAAGTAAAATAAAATGATTAAGTTGAGTTCTAAGCGTACTGAGGTATTATCTCGCTCGTAGCGAGGTCGAATCAAGTTGAATCCTCAACGTACTAAGGTATTCTCTCGCTCGTAGCGAGGTCAGATCCGAGTTGAGTCCTCAGCGTACTGAGATATTCTCTCGCTCGTAGCGAGGTCAAATCCGAGTTGAGTCCTCAGCGTATTGAGGTATTCTCTCGCTCGTAGCGAGGTCGGATCAAGTTGAGTCCTCAGCGTACTGAGTTATTCTCTCGCTCGTAGCGAGGTCAGATCAAGTTGAATCTTCAATGTACTGAGGTATTCTCTCGCTCGTAGCGAGGTCGGATTCGAGTTGAGTCCTCAGCGTACTGAGATATTCTCTCGCTTGTAGCGAGGTCGGACCGAGGAGAGCCCTCAGCGTACTGAGGCATCAACTCGCTCGTGGCGAGGTCGGTCAGCTCTCAGTGTACTGAGGCTTCAACTCGCTCGTAGCGAGGTCGGTCAGGTCGGTCAGCTCTCAGCGTACTGAGGCTTCAACTCGCTCGTAGCGAGGTCGGCCAGCTCTCAGCGTACTGAGGCTTCAACTCGCTCGTAGCGAGGTCGGTCAGGTCGGCCAGCTCTCAGCGTACTGAGGCTTCAACTCGCTCGTAGCGAGGTCGGTCCAGAGCCTACCTCTCTGTCTAGCATCGTGCTTGTGGGGGAGATTTTAGGCTGACTGATGTCGAACCCCTTCTTACTCGAGGTCGGCCTAGAGCTCACCTCTCCATTCAGTTTCGTCAAGACTGCCACCGCTAAAACCTCATTAGAGATCATCACGAGCCCTTGTCGTCAAGAATCAAAAGACCACTGTCGTCTCTTCTACGTTGCCAACTCCGTCGTAGATGCTTTTCGTGGAGTACTTTATCATCGTGATTTTTTTACGTTATTGTGGTTGGGACCTCGTTTTACCGAGCCCCACGGTGGGCGCCAATGTTCCGGTCTGGGAATGATGGCCAAACCAGAACAATAATTTTCTCTCTTCTCACTCCTGAGTCCACCCCTTTTTTCCTTAATCCCTTATATATATATATATATATATATATATATATATATATATATATATATATATATATATATATATATATATATATATAGTCCTTCAGTCTTTAAACTGCTGTTTCAATGCCAGATCTTTAGCTAACCAACCTACCCACTTCTCCACTATTCTCTCATGAAATCTTGCATGTGGGTGGTTATTCCTAAAATCCAGTGATATTTGCTCGTCACCTCGGCCACCTCGGCCACCTCGGCCCAAGTGCTCGTTACCTCAGCCACCTCGGCCCAAATGCTCGTCACCTCGGCCTATGACTAAAACTCATTGTTTTATGATAAATATTTATCAAGTCGGAATCCTGATGAGCACGTTGAGGTCGGCCATTCCCTGGACGGTACATTTAGTAAATAAGTGAAGATCTTAGAGATTTGGAAAGATTATCAACAAGATGGGTGAAATATTGAATAGTCAAAGATTATCAACAATATTAGATATCCACAAAGTTTGTTACTCAAATTACAAGAAATAATTGAAGAATGATTCAAAGATATGAAATCTCCAACTATTAAAAGATATATATAAAAAATTATCTAATACAATTTATTCAAGTACCAAATCAAGTTTAAATTTGAGGTTCAGTCCAATTATGAAAGTCTATAAATAGAGGACTTGACATAGATAAAAAAGACACACTTGGAGAGAAGGAAACTTGATATTTCTACCCTAGGAGATAGAAGGACATTTTCAAGAATGGAGACATTTACTTTCAACATCAGTCTAGTCTTCAATATGCCTAGGAGTAGTTAACTCCCTCATTCATGAGATTGAGTAAGATGTATTCTTAATTATCTGTGAATTCTATTAATCAATATAATTCTTTTTCATCACTCTTGTGTTCTATTCTTGTTATTAACTGCATGATAATTATTGATTGCATATTTGTGAGTTTCTAATCATTAGACACCATATTGGAACCTAAACTAGAATATGCAACTAGGCAACTAATTGATTGTGCATATAAACGTAGAGTACATAATTGGTCATTCATAACATCAGAATTTTAATCCTTAATGCGAACTCTTAATAAGGATCTAGGACATTAGGGTTTTTATTAAAGTTTAGAATTGCTACTAAGACATTAGGGCTTTTTACCTAAAGTGTGAATGCTAGAGTAGGAATAAGAAAAACATTATTTGGTATTTTAGCTTTGAATGAAATCGTGATAGTCAATCCCGATAAGTTTTTATCTCATATTTTTCTAAATCAAGCTCTTTGTTTCCATTGTGTCAATTCCTATTATATTTTATATTCTACATTTATTTTTCTTTTAACCCACAAATATTTTGTTATTCTCACCCTTTAATTTAGATTATATTAGATCACATTAAATAATTACCTATTATAGTTGGCGTTTGTTCCAATTATACAATTATACAATTGATTAGTCATAACCAAAGAATGATTTCCTAAAAAAAAGTGACACAAGAAAAAGATATTTTGCTTTGATATTTTTTTTTAGTTCTTAGTTCAATTCAAAGAACTTAGAATTGATAATTTTATGAGTTTTTTCAGTAATAGTATCTTATTCTAACAACATATACAAGAAAGAGGAAGTTGGTTTATGTCAAAATTTTCTTTGTAGTAAATTATAACAATAAACGCATGGGATTTTGGTTCCTAGTTCCTACTACATATATAACAATATTATACATTCCTAACAGTAAATTCCCTTATGTCGAAAAAATGAAAGAACCTAGATTTGATCTTTTCATATACAAAATTACAGATCCCTTCTGCATAATGGACAAGAAGCATGCTTGATCAGCCACTTGTCAATGCAAGGTAGGTGAAACATGTGATGACAATGAGGCAAACTTCTACAAGTCTCTCCAAGCTGAAAGTCCTGCAAATGCACACTTTCAGAAATACCAATTTCAAAATGCAGAAGCTAAGCAACTCTTTTTTCCACAACTAGAAAAAGAGAAGGCTTACATCACTTCAAAGTATACACATGTATTAAGAAGAAAAAAAATGTATAAAACAGCATTTCATAACTAAAAAATATTCAATATAAATATTTGAGATGTCTAATAAGTCTTAATCCTTAAATGTATACTGATATTGTCATTTAACACAACTTTTTTAAATTTTGAACTGAAGTTATTGAAAAAATACTGAGTGACCTTTTTAATTTTCTTACTTTAAAAACTAATGTGGTACAATTATTCCTTCTGAGAGACTAAAATAGTGGTTTAGCCCAAAAGAACCGAATCATCATACACAGACCTGGAGGCAAACAGAACATGAAACTCTGTCCCCAGAAGCATCAACATTGTTGTCACTTGTAATTGTGATAGTTGGGATCTTTTCAACTGAATCTCTCGTTAAGCCTTTGGCCACACCAATATCAAAGAGGTTTTGAACCTCATCAAAGCTTATTTCAACAGCACCCATCTGAGAAAGGAAGAGAAAAGCATAATCAAGATGATGTAAATTGCATAACCAAATTTCTGTCATTACATTTACAAGTACATTGTACTGAGAAAATTACCTGGCTTTGGACAGCACTCAACATGGCTGGACCTATTCTTTCACGCACTAGTCTTCCACTCAACAGGCTTGCAAAAACATCAATCTGTATTACATAACTAAAGATGATTAGATAGCTCAACTTGTTGGTGAAAAGGACAATAAAATCTCATGGGACCAAGCAAAGTAATCAGCAACTAAAGATGTTTTGAAAATGAAAACCAAGTCCCTCACTCACCAAGTATAAGGCACACCCAATTCCAGAATCGTCAGATTTCCAAAGAACAATGGAAGATTCAAACACTTCAATGGAGAAAACAGCTCCTGATATGGCACCAATAGCAGCCCCTCGAATGAAGCCACTCTCTGTCTCTTGACCTATCAAGGCTCCAGTCATAGCCCCCAACAAAGTGCCCACTGCCAACAAAACAAGCAACCCAATAAACCTTATTAACACCAAAATATGGTCGGAGTTTGGAATTTCAAAATAAATCATTGATTTCCGATGATTTTGAAAATAGACACAAGAGCAGGACAGGTAAAATGAACACAAACCTCAAACTTCAGGTGACCTAGAAAATGGACACAAGCAAGACATGTAAAAACAAAAAATATGCAAATTGAAGAACAGTCCAACACAAACCCGCATTCAAGTTCGCATTTTTCACTCCCCACAGAACGGAACAAAATTGAATAAAACCAAAATGCATACGTCGGCGATAACTATAATTGCCAACAAACCCGAAGACAACACTCATACATAACAAAACACTGCCAATCACAATGACAAAGACAATATCTTCATAGCAGATCGAGAATTAGGTTAAATGGGAACGGTGGTGTACCTAATGCAAAGCAGAAGGTCAAGATCGCAGATAAAATGTTCCCAATGATGGCAGAGACGAAGAGGGTACCGACCCTTTTGACCTTTTCAACGAAATTCCCTAAGGAACCCGTCAAAGGGCATTGATTTGGCTCAGACTCCATGTGGGTATCTCAGAAATTCGAGTGATGTTTGCTGTGTTACAGATTTGGGTTTAAGGGAGAGTTAAGTGTGCATATATAGTAATAATAGTAATGTATAGAAGAAGACGAAGATATCGAGTTTTTTCTCTTCCATCCCATAAATACTTAGTGTATAAGTAAGACATGAGAGGAAATGGAATGAAACTGCCTTCAACCAACTCGCATTTAAAGCTTGTGTCCTTTAATGTCACAGTGACAAGCTCTTTTCGGTATTGATTTTGCGAAGAACCAAGATAATAACATAATATTCATTTACTACAACATATTTTACTTTTTACTCCGGTTAACAAAGTTGAATTATTATTATTATTATTAAATATTTAATAGAAAACATTTCACGTTTGTTATTATGCATCAAGGATCACACAATGAAAAATATCATGTGGCAACTTTTGCTGAGAGAAGGTTGTGTTGGTTTAAAGCCTTAAGAAAAAGAAGACTTGACGTTCGCTTTCAGAAGGAAAGAAGAGAGTGACAAAAAAGAGAAGGTAAGCATTTGTTGACAAATGGGGATGGCGCAGCCTCAGGTGCATAGTCATCACATGCAAATGCTCGCCAATTTGTTTTTATTATTTATTTATTTTTAAATAAGGTGTACGGAGCCAGGGAAGGGAAATTGTCTCCATATATTTATGACGGAGTTGTGGAGTTAAGATTCTCCTGTCTTCAATAACTGAGTTAAGGTTCAAAGCCTCCAGATCTCAGCATTCTTGGGGCAAAATTCTCTTCTTTTTTTGATGCATCTCCTTCACGGTGGTGAATTCGATGTCAAATTTACCCGTATGAGATTTTTTCCAGTTTAGGACCTGACAGAGAAGTGTGGTGGCAAAAGGTACTGGATTTTTTAACACAAAAAAAAAAAGGTTAAAACTTGGAAAGATAAAATAGAAATACGAAAATCCAACCGTCAGATTAAGTTTTAAAAATCTAACGGGCTTAAACAAAAGTTTCTCATCTAGCCTTCACCTAACTTAAAAGAAGACAATTAATATCTTAGACTAGTCCATATTTTCTTTCATTTGTGTGTTATGGGTACTTTTAGAAGGAGAGGTATAAACTGGTACGTAAACAACAACAATAGGAAAATCATACAAACTAAACTCTTAAAACTACTTTGACTTAATTCCTAACACTCCTCTTTAAGTCAAAGTTGTGTTAATATGCACAACACCAATAGATTCTCAAGAAAATTTAAACATTTCACCTTTCAAAGCTTTTGTCAACATGTCTGCAAACTAAACTTCAGATTTGTAGTATTGGATTTCAAAGTTTTCCATCATTAACTTGTTCATACAAGAAGTAAAAACGAGTTTCAATATGATTACTCCTTTCATGAAAAGTTGGATGTCTAGCCAAATCAATTCTTGATTAGTTGTTTACTAACATCTTTGTCTTGTGCATGGGTTCCATCTTTAATTTCTTCATTAGATAGTCTAGCCTAGCCTAGTCACACTGCTTGGCAGGCTGCATCAAAAGCAACAATATACTCTGTCTCACAAGATGATAGGGTCACAACAATTTCTTTTGTATAACTTTAGGATATAGGTGTTCCTCCACAAAAGAAAATATATCCACCAGTACTTTTCTTATTGTTTTTTGTCTCCACACCAATATAAGTCTTAATACCCAATTAATTTAGACCATTTTCAAACATCTCTTTTGGAAATAGAATTCCAAAACTAGTTGTGGCTTGTAGGTTCCTTAGCATCCTCTTTGCAACAATCATATGAGATTGTGTAGGATCTAGCATGTATTTTCTAATCAAGCCAACATTGAAGTTCAAATATGGTCTTGTATGGTATAAGTACCGCAAGCTTCAAACCATTTTTCTGTAGATAGTGCATTCTTCTACAGATTCCCTTTCCAATGTCAAACCAACTTTAACTGGTGTACTTGTAGATTACTCATGTTAAATTTGCTCAGCAATCCATGCGTATACTTGGACTGATCCATACCAATCTCATATTTTGTATTTACAAACTCAATGCCCATGAAATAGTTCAACTTTCCAAGGTCACTCATCTCAAATTCACTCAACATTTGAGATTTAAATTGTATGATTATACTTTCATTTCTTCCTATCACAAGTAGATCATCAACATATAGACAAACAATTAGTTTTTCCATTTGTTCACAGTTGTGTCAGCACTTAACATACACTCCATGTTCAAACACATATTTTATAAAACCAATTTGACCAAAACCTTGTGGCTACAACACATAGACTTCCTCCTCAAGAGGACCATTCAAAAATGCATATTTAACATCTGGTTAGTGCATAGACCAATTTCCACAAGTTGCAATTGAGACTTCAACATGAATTGTCTCAATTCTTGCTACCGGCTTTGTGCCTTACTACTTCCCCTTTTGGATTCACTTTTACCTTGCAAACCCATTTTAACACAATAGGCCTCTTATTTATAAAATCCCTTTGGCCACAAATCTGACTTTGTGCCTCACTACCTCTTGTCTTTAGGTAGTTCAACTAATTCATAGGTGTGATTTTTCTCTATGCTTAGTAAAACTTATAAGCACTAAACATCAATATCTCTTTTTTAAAAAATTATTTAAGAAAGTAAAACCATACGAAATTTGTTTCCGAGATAAATAATGCAACCTAACAAATTTTGGAATTAATGTCGAAAATCTCTAATCCCTCAAAATTTTGATCATAATAATAATTATTGAATTTTTACTTTTAATGTGTCAATTTAGAGCGATCAAAATGGGCTACCTAGCCTAGCTTGGCTCACCACGGGTTGGCAATTAATGAGTCATCTCAACCTAACTCATTTATTAGTGAGCTCAAAAAAATTGAGCTCGTCCCGACCCACCACAGGGTCGATGAATTAAACGAGTTGACTCACTAAATTAAAAAAAGTTATAACTTTTTTTTTCTTCAATTTAACATTTTTTTAATATCTAACCAAAATAAAACAGTCCAAACTTATTTTTAAAAAATTTCGTTTCTGATTTTAGACAATAAATAAATCATTCATCCCAAAATTAAATCATAATTCTAATTAAAATATAAATAATCTCAAAAGTCATGAGTAAGATGACGTGACATTAAAATCTATGGGAGGTGTAGGAAGTAAAACAATATGTGTAGTAAGAAACATCCAATTAAGAGTAATGTGTTTTTTTTTTTTATGTTCCGGGTGGTGAGCAAACCCGACTCACCATGAGTTTTACCTCAGGTAAGTCAGATTCTTAATGAGTCTGGTTCATTTTCGGTCTATACAACACGGGTTTTAACTCATACGACAACTTTATTCCAACTGTTCAAATAACACTTAACACCTCATTTTTAATTGTCTAGTGATCTCTCTTACGAGAAAAAAAATACAAGTAAAAGAGACACTACAAGAAAATTCCTAATAATGAGGAGAAATATAATTAGTCATTGTAGTGACCAATTTAGATATTAATTTATAAATTAAAAATTATTGATAATTAAAACATATTTTATATATTATTATCTAAATTGGTCACTGTAGTAAATTAGTCTATAAAATAGCGACTAACCTTATTTATCAATATTTTGGCTATCAAAGAAATTGATCTCTAAATTACTCATTATAATGAGTAATTATTTTCTCTGACTAAAATTGACCATTATATAAAATTTTTCATGAGATAAATACACAATTTGACTTGTGAAATGAATTCAAAATTTTGTCCTTGTCCTGTTAATAAACTCTCAACTTTTTTTATATAAATATATATATATATATATATATATATATATATATATATATAATATTTAATTATATAATTATTCTTTAAATTTTAGTTAACTAATTAATCTAATTACTCAATTATAATTAATAATTAAAATTTAACTTATAAGTAGAAGAATTTAAATTACAGTATTATAATATATTTACATTCTCAAATAATATAATATAAAAAACTAATATTTTAAACTTTTTCTTTCTAATTTTTAATTGAAAATATTAACTAATAATTATACTTTTGACTTGTTAATTTAGTAAGTTGGACTAGATACATCAAAGCATAATATTAGTTTCTTCTTAATTTTTTTTAAACTCAACTTGATTCGATATTTTTTAAAATGAGTCAACGTGATCCTTTGTGTTAAATCAAATATAACATATGATAATCATTTTTTTTTTCTTCTTCACCTGCGCTTTCCTTCTCCATTTTGGTTTCTTTTTCTACTTCTTTACTCTCTAACAAGAAGTCATCTTTCTCAAAATCCTTTTTCTCTTTTTCTGTTTGGAAAAAAGGATTTGATCCTGAAATATGATGAACCTTTCTTTATATCTCATTTTCTTTATTTTGTGCTAATACGAGTAGATAAAAATTGTTAAACAGAAAAGAGTGGTGAAGGGGTTAACCCAAATGGTGAAATTCGAATTTGTGATTTTCTTTTTCTTTTTGTAATTAGTCTTGTAGACATGTTGTAATTTGTCTTGCTTGGTGCTTTAATTGTTCAAGTTTTGATCTTGGTGATTTGTATTGTGTTGATTGGTTTATGATTTTGATTTTTTTTCTCTCAGGAAAGATAAACATGTTGGAAAAGAAATTTGAGCATATAGTTAGGAAATCACACATTAAAAAAATTTATTTCTTCAAAAAAAACACCCTTACAAATAAAACCAAAAATATATAAATAAAAAAACAGAAAATTTAACATAGTTTAGTCTCTCAAGGTCTATATCCACCAATATTTAACAAAAAGTATTATTATTATTTAAAGTTATTTTGGACTAAAATTGCAAACACTTCATAGTACAATTTTTTTAACAAAAATTGCAAATTTTTTAATGACACGCAAATATCCAATTTTCCTTAAATCCAAAAGAACTATTGAATTGTGGTGACAATTTCAAAAACAACTCTAGATTTATATAATACTTTTTACTGATCTCCTATTCATATTACTGCATGTGTGAGACTACTCACTTGAAAATCCAACACATATTTTAGAGTTGAGTGAAGACAATGACTTTAAAGAAAAATTAAACCTCAAAATGTTTCAATTTTCATATATATCATTGAAGAAAATATAAATGAAGAAGGGAGAAAAAAAAGAAGATAAAAAGTGCTTAGCACACACATATTGTTTTTTATAAACATTAAGACGATGCTGAATTTAGAAAAAAATGTTTAGCGTACTTTTCTTAAAACAAATAGGAGATATACGTAGTATTAAGTTGATGAATAAGTGTAATTCGAATTTTATTTTTTAAAAATTAATAACGTCAATTATTTAGAATTTTTTAGAGTTTGGTGCTTAAAACTCTATTTCTTTAGTGCACACATTTATAATTTTAATCTTTAAATAAACTTTTTTAAATTAAAATAACTTTTTAAAGTAACTTTTATTTTAAATTTAATCATTTTTTATATTTAACTGTTTTTTTAAACTTAATTATTCTTTTAATCGTAAAACTAGCTACAAAATAAATAAAAATTATTTATATTTAGTTTTATAATTATAATAATAATTTTATTATTTTTTATTATCATAAAAAAAATACACATGTGTTTTTACTATATGATTTTATTTTTTGGTAAAAATAATAATTTAATTCTGTTTCAAGTATAAGGACCAAGTACCTATCTCCAACACTCAACTTGTCCTTAGAATCTCCTCGTACAAATTTTCACTATTCGATATCTTCTACTTTCTCCCATTCGGTTGTCCAGACGATCGGGATACCTGTGTATAAGGCCCCAATACTTAGTCAGTTTAAGTTCGTTCGAATAAGCAACGGCGAAGCATAGTAGGAGTTGGGAGGGGCCATGGCCCCCCTAAAGATTTTTGAATTTTTTTTAAAATATATATTTTTTGAAATTTTTGAAATTTTTTGAAATTATTTAAATTATAGGTAGTATATATTTTTAAATTTGTCTTTTTATTTCTTTTATAAAATACAACAAATTAATGTTAATAGATAATAAAACATAAAATTTTATATATATATATATATATATATATATATATAAAGAATAGAAATATTTAGGTTTAATTAATCTTTTAGTCACTATTTTCATCTAAAAATATCAAGTTGGTTCTCAAGTTTTTTCTAGTCTCAATTTGGTCCCGACTTTTGAAAAAATGATGCAATTTTGTCATTCTCATTAAATTTTATTAAAGTAGATCAAGGATTTTCATCACGATTGATAGTGAAATTACGTTAATTACACCAACAAAACAAGCTATCTTTATTTACAACTTTAAGTTTAATGAAAAAACATTGATCCATTTCAAGAAATTTAATGAAAATAGCCAAATTGCATCAGTTTTTCAAAATTTAGAACCAAATTGAAACTAAACAAGATTGGAGCATCAACTTAACATTTTTGAACTAAAACAATAATCAAAAGAATAATTAAACCAAATATTTATTAAGATATTTTTTATGTCATTTATTGTTGTCTTGTTAGTTTAACAAAAATTGTACTCATTTCTCACTCTCATATATTTTTTTTAAGAAAAAAGGTAATTATTTTTTCTCTCATTTGTCTTATTTCTTTTTTAAAGAAAAGAAAAGTAATTCTCTTTTATCTTACTTGATAATGAAATATTAATTTAATAGTTAACATTTTTTTTTATCTCATGAGTCTTTGGTATATTCATTTTTTATGAATATAGAAGAAAAAACAATGTATTATATGTTTTTTCATAACCAATTTTTAATTGTGACTTAACTATACTATTTTTTTCTTTAATATTTATGCTTCTCAATTTTTTTTAGTAAGGTATGATAAATTATTTTTAATATTATTTTTAAAATAGGTATATTGATAAAAAATAAAAGAATAGATTTATTATTCAAAGATGATAAAAGTGAAGCTATTGGTAAAGATGGAAACAAGATAGATTATATTTTTCACAACATTAAACTAAAGATCAAATTATTCAGTTAGAGGAAATAATTTTTTAAACATTATACTAATGATCCAACAATTTAATGATTCAAGAATTATACTATTCGACCCCTCCAAAACTTGCAGTTAAGATTCGCCACTGCGGATAAGTTCAATTAATGCTGTAAAATAAGGTAATACTGCCTTGTATTACCTTATTTTACTTTTAGCTTACTAATCTAATTTTGGTGCAGTCGCCCGATCGGAAGGTCGTGCGTCCTGACGGAGGTCCCCATAACTATTATGACGACAAAATTTCACTAGAATGAACGACGGAGGTTGTTCGGTTGTGAGCTCCCTTAAATCACTCCGGAGAAATTGCCACATCAACAATCCAAGGAATCGTTCGCCGGATGACCTTGAGCCGCTTATCCTTAGGCCGCCTGACTGATGGTCTGGCTATATATGTCAATAGGCCATACAGTAATATATATACAGTAATATATATATATATATATATATATATATATATATATATTTTTTTTTTTTATCTTCAAATTTTATATA